>PDWJ01003763.1_pt1 | contig 15433 bp, 12 predicted proteins | sample 1430881 | NCBI WGS metagenome assembly PDWJ01 (sample SAMN01162460, study PRJNA174530) | Oral metagenome, whole genome shotgun sequencing project. | biome: Marine environment; feature: Marine mammal; material: Swab sample of the gingival sulcus; isolation source: swab sample of gingival sulcus... | reverse complement strand
CCGTCAGGCTGCGGGAAGTCCACCGCCCTGCGAATGATCGCCGGTCTCGAGACGATCACGTCCGGTGAGCTCAAGATCGGTGACCGGGTGGTCAACGATGTCGAGCCCAAAGACCGCGACATCGCGATGGTGTTCCAGAATTACGCTCTGTATCCCCACATGACCGTCTACGACAACATCGGGTTTGCCCTCAAGCTGGCCAAGGTGCCCAAGGCCGAAATCGATGAGCGGGTCCGCAAGGCTGCAGAGGTCCTTGAGCTCACCACCTATCTCGATCGCAAGCCAGGCCAGCTGTCCGGCGGTCAGCGTCAGCGTGTCGCCATGGGCCGAGCCATCGTCCGCCAGCCGGCAGCCTTCTTGATGGATGAGCCTCTCTCCAACCTCGATGCCAAGCTGCGGGTTCAGATGAGGGCCGAAATCGCTGCTCTCCAGCGCGAACTGGGCGTGACCACCTTCTATGTCACCCACGATCAGGTTGAAGCTATGACCATGGGCGACCGGGTTGCGGTCATCAAGGATGGCTATCTCCAGCAGGTCGATACCACCCAAAACCTCTACGACCGCCCAACCAATGTGTTTGTCGGGGCCTTTATCGGATCCCCCTCGATGAATCTCTTTGAGGCTTCCCTGACCATCTCTGCCGATGCTGCATCGGTGAACCTCGGTGGTCAGACGATCAGCCTGCCGTCCGACCTCTTGACCCAGCGGCCCGGGCTGGCGGCCTATGACGGTCGCAAGATTGTGCTCGGCATTCGTCCCGAAGACTTCGAAGATGCCGCCCTGGTATCAAACCCCGATGAAAGCCGGATGATCACCGCTCGGGTCTCGCTCCTCGAAGCCCTCGGATCGGAGATCATGGTCCACTTCCGCATCGACGCTCCGGTGGTCGACTCCGGTGATCCCGATGCAGTTGAGGATTCTTCCGGTGAGACCGGCGCCAATGCGGTTGGACGTTTCAACCCGCGTTCGATCGTGCGCTCCGGTACTGACGCGAAGATCGCCGTCACTGCCGAGAATCTCCACTTCTTCGATGTCGATTCCCACGAGGCGATCTGGGACTGACCTCGTCGTTGATCTCGATCAGTGCGTGGCCCCACCGGTGCACACCGGTGGGGCCATGTCGCGTCTTGGGGAAGAGCGATCCCTAACCCGCTGTCGGAGGACCCGTGGTCGATCGCTCGATAAGGGCGATCGTGTGGAAGACCTCGTGCCTGGTCTGGTCGATCAGGGCGAGATGATCGAGGACCAGCCGGGCGGCTCGGGCTCCGTGTTCGGGGACATCTTGGGCAATCGTGGTCAAACCCATGACCTCGGCGAGATCGTGATCATCAACCCCGATCACCGAGAGGTCGCCGGGTACAGCCAGGCCAGCATCGCGAGCCCAGTGGAGCACACCGAACGCCATTTCGTCGGAAAGCGCGAAAATGGCGGTTGGTGCATTGGGCCGGGTCATGAGTTCTTGGGCAGCGCGATAGCCGCCCTTGACCGAAAAATCACTCGGTTGATACCAGCTGGGGTCCATCGTCTTGTTGAGATCAAAGACCACCTGGTCAAATCCGTGCTGGCGCTGGCCGGGCACGGTCATCTCTGCTGGGTGGGGGTCGAGTCCGGTAATCAGCCCGATGCGTTCATGGCCGAGTTCGTAGAGATGGGCTGCCGCCAGAGCGCCGACCTCGCGATCATTGATGCCCACCGATGAACACAGCGGTGAATGCTGGCCGATCATGACCGTCGGCAAACCATGGGCCACGATCAGGGCCAGTTCGTCGTGGCTCATGCCAGCGTCAACCATGATGAGGCCATCGATCCGGCTATGGATGCTGTCGGTGTTGTACACCAGACGGCGACGCAGCTCTGGCGTGGTGAGGCCGATCACCACGATGTCATAGCCGGCACTATTGCAGGCCGTTTCCACCCCGGCGATCACATTGGAGACATACCAGCTATTGAGGACCGGAACCGCCACACCGATCGATCGTGATACCCCTGCCGCCAAGCGTGATGCAGCCGGGTCAGCTCGATAGTTCAGATCTCGGGCGATCTCTTCCACCCGGGCCCGGGTGGACGGTGCCACGTTGGGAAGGCCTCGCAGGGCTCGGCTGACCGTCGCTACCGAGACATTGGCGGCACGGGCGACATCGTCGATCGTCGCCTTCGGAGGGCGGGGAGCCAAGGGATTTGCAGGCATAGCGGCGTTGATCCATCCTATTCGGTCGAGCAGGATCGGCCAGCGATCAGGTAGCCGATCACGGCGCTACCCTCACCGAGGTGAGTATCAAGGAATTGGATCCCGCACGTGCCCGACAAGCCATTGGCCTGGTCGATCTGACCGATCTCTCCGATGATGGCACCGAGGCCGACATCGTGGCCTTGTGTCGGCGGGCGGCAACCCATGGCACCGCCGCGGTGTGCGTGTGGCCCGACTTCGTTGCCCTCGCCGCTCGCGAACTGGCCGATACCAAGGTCAAGGTTGCCACTGTGGTCAACTTTCCGACCGGTGATGAACGATCCTTTGCTACCGGAACCGCCACCGAGCGAGCCCTGAACGACGGGGCTGACGAGATCGATGTCGTCTTGCCCTATCGCTGGTTTGTTGAAGGCAACACCGATCGGGCAGCGAGCATGTTGGCCACTGTGCGCTCGATCACCGAAGATCGAGCCACCTTGAAGGTGATCCTTGAAACCGGCGAGCTGGCCGACCAGTCGATGGTCGAAGCAGCATCGCGATTTGCCATCGAATGGGGAGCCGACTTCATCAAGACCTCCACCGGCAAGACCCCGGTGTCAGCCACCCCCGAAGCGGTGTCGACCATGTTGTCGGTCATCGCGGCCACCGATCATCCGGTCGGTCTCAAGCCATCGGGTGGGATTCGTTCGGCTGCTGATGCCGCGCTCTATCTCAACCTGGCCGATGAGGTGATGGGTGCTGGTTGGGTCAGCCCGGCCACCTTCCGGTTTGGGGCGAGCGGTCTCCTTGATGCCTTGATCGCTGCTGCCGATGGCGATACCTCGGTCACCTCTGACGCCTCATACTGAACCGCCAGCGGGCGACGCCCTACGCTAAACCCATGGCTGATCGACCGGTAGGCGGGAAATGGTTCGAAGAATTTGAGGTCGGTGAGGTGATCTCTCACGCCATCCGGCGCACGATCACCGAATCGGACAATGTGCTCTTCACCACCTTGACGATGAACCCGGCCTGGATCCATCTCGACTACGACTACGCGGCCAATGAGACCGAATTTGGTCGACCCCTGGTCTATTCGATGCTGACGATTGCCACCGTGGTCGGGATCAGTGTTCACGAGACCACCCTGGGTACCACGGTGGCCAACCTCGGTTTTGAGAAGATCACCTTTCCGGCCCCGGTCTTTATCGGCGACACCCTGAGGGTCGAAACCGAGGTGGTCGGTGCTCGGCCGTCAAGATCGCGACCCACTCAGGGGATCGTGACCTTTGAGCATCGGGCCTACAACCAGGACGATGTCTTGGTGTGTCGGGCGGTTCGAGGTGCTCTCATGTTGAAGCGTCCAGTCGATTGACCAGACGCTCCAAACGCCGATGATGGCGGTGATTAGCGGGCGTAGCGCTCGACGCCTTGTCCGTAGCGTTCGGTGAAGGCCGCGAGCACCTCGCCTGGTTCAGCGTGGCGGCCGGTTTCGGCCTTGGAATAGAGCGTTTCGCCATCGACGATGACCTCAAAGGCTCCCTTGCTTCCGGTGATCAGGGTGAGGTCAGAAATGATGTGCTGATAGTGGTGCAGCAGGTCGTGTGCCGCGCTCACGGCGCGGTCAGAATAGTCTCAAGGGACGCAATAGGTGAGGGTGATGCGATGCATATCGCCAGTATGGCCGACCATCCCATCGATATCGAGGCCTGGTGGCCGAATCGGTGAGCGAGGCGGCACGGAGATGTCAGGTGTTCTCCCACCCAGACGATTGTGAGATCAGGTTGCGGGCCTGGGCCGCGAGGGGTTCATCGACCATCTTGCCCTCAAACACGATCGCTGAGATTCCCTTCTTCGATGCCTCGTCATAGGCGGCCAAGAGGCGGCGGGCGTGGTCGATCTCGTCAGCTGAGGGCACGAAACACCGATTTGCCACCGCGACCTGGAGGGGATGGATGCAGAGCTTGCCGGTATAGCCCAGAGCTCGCGATTCCGCACATTCGCGGGCGAAGCGTTCATCATTGGTGAAATCGGTGACCACCTGATCGAGGATCGGGATCTCAGCCAGTCGGGCAGCGATCGCGGCGAGTGCTCGGGGGACGGCCACTTCTTCGTTCGATGGGGTGCGTTGGCCGCCGAGGTCGGCGACATAGTCCTCGGCGCCGAAGAAGGCCATCGTCACCCGGGGATGGGCGGTGATCTCGTTGGCGTTGACGATGCCGGCCACCGTTTCGAGCCCAGCGATGATCGTCAGGTCGTGATAGCCGGCAGCATCGAGCGCATCGACGGCGGCATCGACCATCGCAGCAGAGCTGAGCTTGGGCACGATCACCCCGTTCAGTCCGGGCACCAGACCATGGGCGACATCGTCGGCAAACCACTCGGTGGTGACCGGATTGAGCCGGACGACCACATATTGGCCGGTCGCGATCAGGGCTGGGGCGTGATCCTGAACCGCCTGGCGAGCCTGAGCCTTGCGTGCCGCGGGGATCGAGTCCTCTAAGTCGATGGCCACAATGTCGGCGTTGCGCTCGGGCAGCTTGGGGAAAAAGTCGGGCCGCACCGCCGGAACAAAGAGGAGAGAACGCATGGCGGCGAGCCTAGATCGGCGATCAGATTGCTACAACGCTCGGTTGGCCACGCGACTAGCGTCGAACCGATGAGGTCAGATGTCCGGGAGCGGTTGGGGTTTTCGGTTGGAGGGTTTGGTCAGAACCTGATCTACAACTGGGTCACCCTGTTCTTCCTGGTCTATGTGGTCGATGGGATCGGGATGTCGTCGCGTTCGGTGGGAATCCTGAGCGTGATCCTCACCCTGGCTCGGGTGTGGGATGCCATCAACGACCTGATGGTTGGGATGATCGTGGATCGAACCCGTACCCGCTGGGGGCGTTTTCGTCCCTATATCGTCGCCACAGCGCCGCTCATCGCTGTCTTGACGATCGCGATGTTTGCCCTTCCAGCGGGATCGGAAACCCGTCAGCTTGTCCTGATCGCGGTGATCTATTTGGCGTGGGATGTGGTCTATTCACTCAGCGATGTTCCCTATTGGGCCCTCACCACCGCGGTACCTGTTGACGGCGAAGGGCGGACCAAGATGATCGCTGGTGGACGCACCGCAGCCCTGGTCGCTACCGCCGTGGTCACCCTCGGGGGAGCACCCTTGGCGATCGCTCTGTCGGGCGGCGCCGATGACGCCACCGCAACCGGATGGACGTGGGCCACCATCCTGGTCTCGATCGTGGGGTGTGGTCTTTTCACCGTGGCCGCCATCAGTACTCGGGAGCGGGTGACGGTGACCACCGATCAAGTCACTCTGGCCACCGCCCTACGCCATCTGGCGAGCAACCGACCCCTGCTCCTGCTGTTGGCATCGGGCACGCTCGGGTTCGGTCGCATGATCCTGCCCATCGGTGGGGCGGTCATCGCTGTGGTGGTGTTTGGCTCTGTCGATGTGTTCACCACCCTTGGTGGGGCCATCTTGGTCGGGGTTGCGGTCGGGACATTGACGGCACCGGTCCTCTTGCGTCGCATGACGCGGTTGGCGCTAGCGGTGGGATCAACGGTGGCGGGAGTGGTGTTCTATCTCGTGATGTGGGTACTCGGGTCGTCCAGCCAGATCGTCGTCGCAGCGGTCTTTGCGGCGATCGGGATCACGGTCGGTGCGTATGGCGTTGCCCAAACCGGGATGATCGGCGATGTGGCTGATCTGGCGGAGATCGAGACCGGGGTGCGCAGTGATGGGGTCTGTTTCGCTGGTCTGACCTTCATGACCAAGCTCGCCGCGGCGCTCGCGACCCTGATCTTCGGCATCACGGTGGCGGCGGTGGGATATGAGGAAGGGGTGGTGGTCACCGATGCCATGAAGCGGGGCATCTGGCTTGCCGCCACAGTCGTGCCGGCCCTGACCGGGCTGGCATCCTTGGTGCCCTTGCGCTGGTATCGGGTTCCCGAAGCTGACCTGGCGCCACGGGTTGCAGAGCGGGATCGAGTCGCCTGAGCGTGGTCGTGCCGTAGGCATCTGAATCATGCGCTCAGGCACCTGATCGTGGTCGATCGATCAGTTGAGACAGATGGCACGTCCAAAAGGGACAAAAGGCCCGATGTCTCATCGGGAGATTCACGCATGATACCCGGTGGGGTATGTCCTCATGGTGAGTAGGAGGAGGTACCCAAGGGACGAAAGGTGAGGCAATGAGTCCACAGGTGCACAGTCGTCGCGATCTGCTACGGCTGGGATTAGCCGGAGGTGCGGCCACCCTGGTCGGCCCCTCGAAGGTCACCCCGACCAAGCCCGATATCGACCACGACCATCACAACCCCCCGGTGTCGGTCGATGTGGTCCACTCGGTGTGTCAGGTGTGTTTCTGGAAGTGCGGGATCACCGTCGAGCGCGATCCTGACGCTACGCCGCTCCACATCAGCCCCCTGCCGGGCTATCCCCTCAGCCGGGGACGACTGTGTCCTCGCGGGGTGGGTGGCATCGGGTTTTATGAAGATCCTGATCGTCTCTTGCATCCCCAGGTTCGTACCGGCGAGCGCGGTGATGGCGCCTTCGACCGGATCGGCTGGGATGAGGCCACCACCCAGATCGCTGACCGGCTCAATGAGGTCATCGCTGCGAACGGGCCCGGATCGGTTGCCTTCTTGACCCATGGTGCCGCGGAACGCCATTTTGAACATCTGGCAGCAGCTATCGGCACCCCTCACAGTGCCCATCCGGCCTATGACCAGTGCAAAGCCCCCCGTGAAGTCGGCTACAAGCTGACCTTCGGCCACCCGATGAAATCACCGGAGCCGGTGGATATCGAAAACACCGACTGTCTGGTCTTGATCGGCTCTCATCTCGGCGAAAACATGCACAATCTCCAGGTCCAGGAGATGGTCGAATCCGGGGTGCGCGGTGCATCCCTGATCGTGGTTGATCCTCGCCGGTCGACGGCCGCTGAACGCGCTGATGTCTGGCTCCAGATCCGTCCCGGCACCGATATCGCCCTTCTGCTGGCCTGGATTCATATCCTGATTCGTGACGGTCGCTATGACCACGACTTCGTTGAGCGCTACACCTCAGGCTTTGAGGAACTCGCTGCCCATGTCGCCACCGCCACCCCCGACTGGGCAGCAGCTGAAACCGGTCTCGATCCCGCCGATATCGAACGCTCGGCGGCCCTGATTGCCAAAGCCGGGCCCCACATGGCCCTCCATCCCGGACGTCATGTGGTCTGGTACGGCAACGACACCCAGCGGGCCCGAGCGATGGCCATCTTGGTGGCGATCACCGGCTCGTGGGGATCGCGTGGTGGCTACTACCTGCCCAAGAAGGTCAAGCTGCCCTCGATCGAAGAGGTGTATCCCGATCTGCCTGAGCTTCCCGAGTTTGCCGAACGGCTCGACCCCGGCTATCCCTTCTCGATCGGGGTCAATGTCGACGGCATCCGCCAGGCGACCCGCAACGACAAGATCAAGGCCTGGGTGGTCGTCGGTACCAATTTGTTGACCACTCTGCCGGCTCAACACGAAACGATCGAAGCGATCAAGAAACTCGACTATCTGGTGGTGATCGATGTCTTGCCGACCGAGATCACCCGCTACGCCGATGTCTTGCTCCCGGCTACCAGCTATCTCGAACGCTCCGACGGGTTGTCGGTGACCAACAGTCGGGAGGCCTATGTAGCCCTCACCCAAGCGGCTGGGCCACCGATCGGGGAGAGTCGGGCCGAAGACCAGATCGCTATCGAACTCGGTCGCAAGATGGGGCTCGGTGACTATTGGGCCTGGGACTCGGCCTACGAGCTGGCCGAAGCCACGATCGCCCACTACAACCTCGAAGCCGATCCCGAGCGGATGGTCGACTGGAACACCCTGGTTGACGAGGGGTATGTGATCGTTGATGACACCTCACCGATCTATCGTGCCGGTCATGGACTGGGCCCCGACGGTTCGGGTCGAGCGGGTGCTGAGCTGACCTTCCCGCCTTTCAAGAAGGGCGCTGAGGGTGATGGCAAGATCCAGCTCTACTCGCCCGATCTTGCTGAGGCCTATCAAGCCAAGCTCTCCTCGGGAGAGAACCCGGCCGGGTTCGAGCCCCTGCCGACCTACTATCCGCCGACCCCCGCCCCTCCCGGCCATCTTCGTCTGGTCTACGGACGCTCGCCGGTCCACACCTTTGGCCGTACCCAGAACACCCCGGTCCTGCACGGACGGGATCCCGAGAACAAGGTGTGGGTGTCGCCCCAAGTCGCTGAAGCCTTTGGCGTTGCTGACGGCGAACTGGTGGAATTGGTCAACCAAGACGGGGTCCGCCAGGGGCCGATCAAGGCCAAGGTGACGGCGCGGATGTCGTCCGACGCGGTCTATATCACCCACGGATTTGGTCACAACAGCCGTCAGCTCACCAAGGCCTACCACCGGGGTGCTGACGATTCAGCCCTGATGACCAAATACACCCTCGATCCCCTGTGCGGGTCGACGGGGATGAGGGTCAATTTTGTTCGCCTGGTCAAGCCCAACGCCGCGTGAGGTGATGTGATGACGTTCGAATTCCGACTTGACATTTCGCGGTGCATCGGCTGCAAGGCCTGCGAAGTTGCCTGTGTCACCGCCAACGATCTCGATCCCCGCAATGCTCGCAACTGGGTGCCTCACCTTGAGGACTCGACGGTGACCAATGGGGCGACGACCTTTGCTCCCTATCTCTGCCACCACTGCGAAGATGCTCCCTGTGTTGACGCCTGTCCCACCGGTGCCTCGTTCACTGCGGACGATGGCCGAGTTCTCGTCGACCACGACCTCTGTATCGGGTGCGGATTGTGTGTGACGCCGTGCCCCTACGATGCCCGCTATATCGCTCCCGACTCCCAAAAGATCGAGAAGTGCACCCTGTGCGAAAGCCGGGTTCACCATGGTCAGGCGCCGGCCTGTTTTGAGGTCTGTCCAGCCGGGGCCCGCACCTTCCGGGAGATCGTCGAGATCGATGGTGTCACCACCGAGATCGCTGTTGGCGATGTCGATGCTGTCGATGCCGACCACGACGAGATCCAGCTGGTCACCGACCAGGTCAATCCCCACCCGGTGCTCCGGTTCAGCGGATTGGCTGATGATCTTGACCTGCTCACCACCCTGAAGCCGCCGCTTGACCGGCGCAGCCCCACCGAGTCGATCTGGCGTGGTGGTGGCGCCAAGGCGATGGTCGGGATCGGCTTCGCCAGCGCTGCAGTGATGGGAACCATGGTGGGCCTACGGGCTCTGCGCGATCGCAAAGCGGCGGTCGCTGCCGCCACCCAGGATGAATCCGATCAGATCACGGAGGATGACGATGAGTGATCAACGACCGATCAAGCATCCCCTGCCCCAACGTTTGGTGCACTGGGGGAATGCAGCAGCCTTCTTGACCTTGTGGGTGACCGGGATCGCGATCATCTCCAACACCGGTTACCGGATCAGCCCGGCCTTCTATGTCAACTTCATGAACGGTCTCTTCGGTGGTCCAGCCAACCTCTTGCACTTCCACGCCACCCTCGGGGTCATCTGGATCACCATCTTGGGTGTGGGGTTTGTGGTCGACCCCTACGGGCTGTCACTCCGATTCCTGCGGGATCTCAAGCCAGGGCCCAACGACCTGGCTTGGATGAAGGTTCGGGTCAGCGCCGAACTCAGCGGCGACACCGATTCACTGCCCGATCAGGGGGCCTATAACGCTGGACAGAAAATGTTTGGGGTCACCGCCTTTGGGGGGATTCTGGTGATCGCCTTCAGCGGTCTGGCCATGTGGTTCGCCAGTTTTGATGGTGAGTGGGCTCGGGCCATGGTGCTGGTCCACCTGATCGCTGTCGGTGGGGTCGTCGCCTTCTTCTTCGTTCACTTCGCCATGGCAGCCTTACTGAAAGAAGAACGACCGGCGCTGAAGAGCATGGTGCATGGCGATATCGATCCCGACTATGCCCACCATCACCACGCCGAATGGGTCGAGGCTCACGGTCCTGAGGGGGAGCCCTTGCGAGCCGATGAACGCTTCGCCCTGCCACGCCTGGTCGGTCGGGCGATCAAACGGGTGGTCCTTCGGATCCATAACGCTCCAGCCAAGAAGCTGGCCTCGCCCTACTTGGCCGGGTTTGGCCTCGGGTTGGCGGTCTTGTTGGGCTTCGTTCTTCTTGGCCATGGGCCGGGATCATCGGGGTTCTTCTCTCGACTGGGGGCGATGACCTTTCATCGGTTCGCTCCCGACCAGGTCGAGTCCAACGTGTATTGGGCGCGAGCGATCGAGGAACCCTTGAGTCACTACTGGTTGACCTGGACGGTTGCTGGTATCGCCGTGGGCGGGTTCATCTCGGCCTTGCTGGGACGCCGATTCTCATTTGGGATCGAGCGGGGCACCCTGATCTCGGCTAGAGCCCGGCTGGCGATGGCCCTCGGCGGCGGTGCCCTGGTGGGGATCGCCACCCGCTTCTCCCGAGGTTGCACCTCTCACCATCTCTCCGAAGCGGCCCTCTTGTCGGTCGGCTCGTGGGCCTTCCTCGGTTCGGTATTCATCGGTGGCTTCACCGCTGCCTTTTTCTTTAGGAAGGTCTGGCGATGAGTGCTGTTGCCCCCTTCATCCCCCTCAACGGTGCATCGCCGAGCACCTATTACCTCGTTGCCCTGATCGTCGGGATCGCCTTTGGCTTCTTCTTGGAGCGGGCCGGATTCGGCTCAGCCAAGCGACTGACAGCGGTCTTCACCCTGCGGGATTGGCGGGTCTACAAGGTCATGTTCTCGGCCTTGCTGACCGCCCTGGTTGGCTCCCAGATCCTGTCCGGGCTCGGCCTCTTGGAGCTCTCCTTGGTCGAGGTTGGCAAGACCATGCTGGTCCCCATGATCGTCGGGGGCATCCTCTTCGGGTTTGGCTTCTTCTTTGGCGGCTTCTGCCCCGGCACCGCGGTGGTGTCGGCAGTTCGAGGACGCCTTGACGGTCTGGTCTTCTTGATCGGTGTCACCCTGGGGATCTTCGGCTTTGCCCTCTTCATCGATGGTCCCGGCCAGGCAACCTGGTTCCAGAGCTTCTATCTGCCGACCAGCGCCCGGGTGATGAGGATGTATGGAGCGATCCCCTCGTGGGTGGTCGCGATCATCATCGCTATCGGGGTGATCACCTCGTTCCGCTTCCTCTACATCCTCGAACAGCGCTACTCGCTCAAGACGGTGGAGGAACTCGCCAGCGGTGCCACGCGTCCCCGGCCAGTGGCCCCAGCCTTGACCATGTTCGCTAAGGCTGGCTTGGTCGGGGTGGCAGCGGTCTTGGTCATGTTGGCTCTTGTCCATCCGACGACCAAGCCCGAGATCGTGGTGGCCGCCGAAACCGAACGGGCTGTCAGCATCGACGACTCGATCACGATCGATGCCCTCAGCGTGGTCGGCTGGATGGTGTCCGATGGGGCCCGGGTTGACGCTGGCATCCCGGTGAACAGCTTCGTTCTTGACATGCGCTCAGAACGCTCGCGAACCGCGGCACCGATGAAATCCACCGCTGAGATCGCCTTGCCGGGCCACACGGTGGACCAGGTGATCGACCTCTCCCTTGAGGCCCTTGCCGATCTTGCTGAAGCCGATCGCAATAAGCCCGTCGTCGTGGTCGCTGACACCGGGATCAGCGGAACCACCGATGTGGTGGTCGGTCTGAGGGCTGAAGGGATCCGAGCTGTCGAGCTCGAGGGCGGATCTGATGCCTGGTACGAGGCGGTGTTCGCTGAGGGAGTCGAATGGCCCTCGGTTGGCCTCGATGCTGAGGCGATGGCCAGCTATCGGACCAGGGTGGCCCGGTGGATGAGCGGCAAGGTGATCTCGACTCCGCCCTATATCCCGATTCCGGGCACTGAACAGTTGCCGGCCAAGGTGGCAACCGCGGTAGCCACCGGCGGTGGCGGCGGAGGCTGCGGCTGAACCCTACGATTGGGCATCGCGGGCCGCGAGTGCTGCGCCGCGAGCTCCAGCCATATCGAGATCGGCAACGATCTCAAAGCTGATGTGGGCGGCTTGTTCGTCGCGGAGCTGGGTGTGGTCGCGTACCTGGCCGAGGAACCACTGGCGAAACCAGGGTTCGGTCTCGACAATGCCGCCACCGACGAAGAACGCATCGGGGTCGACGATATTGCCCATGATGGTGAACAGGGCCCCGATGGCGGCCGCTTGCTGGGTGAAGATCGCCATCGCTAGGGGATCACGGTCACGTTCGGCGAGCCCTCGCACCATCATTGAGGCCTCGCCGAGATCGACATCGTGGAGGTGATGATCGGGATAGACGGTCAGCCAGTAGGGGAGCAGGTTGCGCCGGATTCCCGAGAGCGAGGCATAGCTCTCAACATCGGAGTGGAACCCACAATTGCACACCGGGATCGGCTGGTCGGGGCGCAGGATCCCTTCGGGAGGAATATGGACGTGGCCCAGCTCGCCGGCCATGCCCACACCACCGGCGATGATCTGGCCATGGTGGACGATGCCGCCGCCAAGTCCGGTGCCGATGATCGCCGATGCCGATGAGGTGTGGGATGCTCGCTCGCCGAAGTGCTGATAGTGGGCATAGACGGCAGCAGCGTTGGCATCGTTGGAATAGACAACCGGGCGATCAAGGCGTTCTTCGAGGGCTCGGCGGATGTGGTAGCCCCGCCAGCCAGCCAGGGCAAAGTTGGTGGCTCCCTGGGCTGAGATCACCCCATCAGCACTTGCTGGGCCAGGGGTGTCGAGTCCGACCGCGATGACCTCATCATGATGACTACCGATCGCGTTAAGGGCGGCATGGTAGGCCTCAGCGAGGGCATCCAGGGTGGCAGCTGGACCATCGAGCACCCGGCTCGGCAGTTCGATGAGATGATCGATCGGGAATCGCCCATCTCCGGTGAGCACGGTGGCATTGATCGCTGTTCCGCCGACGTCGAGGCCGACAATCAGGGAATCAGAAGGCATAGCCCCGACGCTAGCGGCGGTGGGGGCGTCGGGCCGAGATCGGACTAGGCGTGGGTGCTGTGCTCGCAGGGATGGCACTCAAACTGGAAGGTGACGTGGTCGATGCCCAGATCGTCAACCACCAGTTGGCGTAGCTCATCGCCCAGCACTTGGGTGTCGTGGAGGGTGGTGTCGCCCTCGACGATGACATGGGCGCTGCTGCTGAGGCTGCCAGCACCGAGGGCTCGAATATGGAGGTGGTGGACATCCTTGACGCCAGCATGGGAGGTCAGGGTCTCCGCCAGCTCATCGACGGTCGTGTTACCGGGGCTGCGGTCGAGGAGCTGGTTGGTCGAGGCCCGGATCAGGCCGATCGTGGTGTGGACCACGATGCCCACGATGATGAGGGAGACGACCGGGTCAATCCACGACGGCAGATTGGCAGCGACACCGATCCCGGTCAACAAGACCAAGGCTGATCCGGCCAGGTCGGTCAGGAGGTGGAGGCGGGCAGCGTTGACGGCAAGACCGCTGGCGTGACCCAGCAAGATCGCTCCAGCAGCGTTGACAACGATGCCGCCGACCCCCATCCAGATCACCGGCCATGGTGCAACCTCGGAGGGGATGATGAGGCGTTCGACGGACTCGTAGGTGATCCACACCAATGAAGCCGACAGGATCAGGCATGAGGTATAGCTGCCGAGGGCATCGATCTTGGACCAGCCATAGGTCATCACCTTGTCGGCCGGACGAGCGAGGAGGCGCATCGATCCCAGGGCGATCAGGAGGCCGATCATGTCGACCGCTTGGTGTCCAGCATCGGCCAGGACAGCCACCGAACCGGCAGCGATACCAACCACGATCTGGACCACGCCGAAGAGTCCGTTGATCAAGGCAACGGTGACCAAGGTGGCGGTTGATGCGCCGGTGTGACCGTGGTGGCTCATGTGGTGTCCTCAGATGTGGGTGTGTTCCAATCCCCACATCGGTGGCGAAGGGGTTGTTGGGGCAGCCGAGCCACGAATGTGAGGTGTTCTGCGTCGATCTTATAACCGGGCCGGCAGGACTCGCTCAAGCTAGATGTTCAGGATGCTTGATGTCACACGATCACCCCTATGCTGTTCGGTCGTGCAATGCCCCTCACCTCGATATGACGCATCGCTGATTCAGTGCTGGTGTCGGGCCGAGGAGGCCACCAGATGGTAAAACCCCTGCTCAGATGGATTCGGTCCCGGGGATCGGCACTGGTGTGGGCGGTGACCGTCGTGGTGGTGATCGTGGTCTCGGTGGTGGCGGTGGTCGCCCTGGTGCGCACGATCGAGCCGGGCGCCCTCTCATCGATCGCCAATCATGCGGTGTCCCATCCCGGCGATGCCCTGCTCGCTGCCGGCTGTTTTCTTGGGGCGTTTGTGATTCGGGCCATCTTGTGGGCCCGAATCGCTCCCCATCTCAGCATCGGTCAGGCGTGGGCCGGGATCATGGTTGCCACCGGAGCAAACCATCTCTTGCCCTTCCGTTTGGGCGAGCCCTTCCGAGTCGTCTCCGTGGTTCGTCGAACCGGGATGCCGGTCTCGGATGCCACCTCCTCCACGGTGGGGTTGCGCACCGGTGACATCTTGGCCCTGCTGGTGCTCGGGGGGATCCTCGGGCCAGCGGCTACCGCATCGACCCTGGGCTGGTGGGGTGTTCCGGTCGTGGTCGCCATTGTCGTGGTCGCGGCAATCGCTCTTCGGGCCATCGTGATCGCGTCACGGTCGGGTCGTTTGCGTCGCCCCGATGCCATCACCTTGATCGGCACCCTGGGGGCGTGGTGTGCTGAGGCGATCCTGGTGTGGCGGGTGGCGTCGTGGGCTGGCGCGGGGCTCGGCTACCAGGATGCGATCGTGGTCGGAGTGATCGCCGTCGCTGCCCAACTGGTCGCCATCACCCCCGGTGGGGTCGGCACCTATGAAGCCGCCGCGATCACCGCCATGACCGCCATGGGGGTGCCCCTTGCGACCGCTGCTGGGGTGGCGGTCGCCGTTCATCTCTTCAAAACCATTCTCACTGTCCTAGGAGGCGTTGTCGCCATGTTTGTCCCCTCTCCCACCATGTTTGGCCGATTCCGTGTGCCCGCTGATCGTGAACCCCACATGTCCCGCTCAGCTGAGCCAACCTCTGATCAGCCGGTGGTCTTGTTCTTCCCCGCGTTCAACGAGGAACCGCGGATCAAAGCGGTGATCGAGCGGGTACCGGCCGAAGTGTGCGGTCATCGGGTTGAGTGCGTTGTCGTTGATGATGGGTCGACCGACCGGACGGTTGAGGTGGCGCGAGCTGCTGGCGCCGATGTCGTGTCCCATGCCGAAAACCGGG
>PDWJ01003350.1_pt1 | contig 15435 bp, 15 predicted proteins | sample 1430881 | NCBI WGS metagenome assembly PDWJ01 (sample SAMN01162460, study PRJNA174530) | Oral metagenome, whole genome shotgun sequencing project. | biome: Marine environment; feature: Marine mammal; material: Swab sample of the gingival sulcus; isolation source: swab sample of gingival sulcus... | reverse complement strand
GCAGCGACGATACGGCACTTGCTTCGGAGCAGGTGGCGCAAGAGGCTCAGAACCTCTCGTCCGGTGCCGAACGGCTCAACGCGATTGTTGGGCAGTTCCAGCTCGATAAAGACGTTGCCATGACGCCGGTACAGCCAATATAAAAACGACAGCTCCTGGCGAAGACGTTGGGAACAAAAACATCTCCGCCAGGAGCTTTTATCATTACTCCTTAAAAACCAAGGTACATCCCTGACCAAGAGCTGTCTTAATCTCCATCGAACCTCCGACCAACTCAATGCGCTCCTGCATGTTCAACAGACCCCGATGGCCCGAAGCTCTGAGGGACTCCAGATCACCGAAAAAGTTAAACCCTTTTCCGTCATCTCGAACGGTCAACTGTGCCCCACTCTCCGTGACATCGACGTTGACTTCGACGTGTTCAGCCTCGCCATGGCGCACAGCGTTGTGAATAGCCTCCTGGACAATTCTGAAAAACGCCAGGGTCCGATCCGGCACTTCGTCCAGTCCATCGGCCACCTCAACCTGGATAGCGATACCCAGATACCGGGATAGACGATCAGACAACTCATCCAACGAGTGTTTGAGCCCCAAATCAAGCCAGGGCGGCGAGAGCTGGTTACACATCTCCCGAAGCTGAGTCACGGTTTCTCTGCCGATATCCTCTGCCACACACAGGTGTTCTTTGCTCTTTTCTCCGCTCTCTAAAGAGGCTAATCGAATCCTTTGAATCAAGGCCGTGATTTCCTGAACAGGTCCGTCGTGGAGGTCACGCGCGAATCGGGATTTTTCCCCTTCTTGAACCCGTACGATGTCCTGAAGATACCGGTTCCAAAGCTCGACCTTCTCTCTAGCTGCCCGAGAGAGGCGACATAGTACCGTCCGCAGGTTGCGAACTTCCCATATGGCTCGTTTTTGTCTGGCATCGGGAATATCGCACCCCCATCTGAGGTCCGAAAGCTCGTCAGAGAGCGATTTGATGGGACCGATGGCCCACCGCCAGAGGATAGCTCCAGACACTACAGCAGTGCCCACGACAGCCAGCATGAGAAGCCCCCACAGACGAGTAGCCCGTACCATAGGACCTATAAGCTGATCCCAGGCGACGGCTGCCACAACAAAAACAGACGCCGCAGGCCATACGGCCACGGTGTACCTTTGCCCCTGATCATCCGCCAGGTCCACTGCCCGCCCGATGGGGATGTCCTCCCTCCAAAGCCGCAAAAAAGTGGCCTCAGCTCCAGGAGAGGCCAGGAGTATTTGGCCATCTCCGTCCACAACAGCCACCCACCCAGGCAGGGACGGTCCCCACTCGAACACCTGAAGCTGACGAAGCATCTTGATAAGAGGAGACGGGAAAAGCCACTCCGAATCTTGATGGTGTACGCGAGAGGCCACGTTCTCGGCCAGGTTCTCCACGTACGAGGCCATAACACGGTCCATAGCCTGCTCATGGTGAACGATACCGATCCCGGCCGTGAGGAAGACGGCAACGGTGGGCAGAAGAAGGGCTAGGGAAAAAACCGTCGACAGGCTCCATCGGACGGGAAGACGGGGACGTCTCATTCGATGAGCTCTTCCAACGTCAGAAGGCCGTTTTTCAGCGCCAGAAGCATGGCCTCCGTTTTGTTGTGGGCCCCAAGTTTATCGTAGATCGACGCCAAGTGGGTCTGGACGGTTCGCTCGCTGATGAAAAGAACCGCCGCCACCTCCTTGCTGGGCAGGCCCCTCGCCGCGTAGAGCAGGACTTCTCTCTCTCTGGGAGAGAGGTCCTCCAAGGGAGACACCTCCCCTACAACCGAGGCTACCTCACTATCCAGATAGAGCCCACCTGAGACCACGGTCTGGATGGCCTTCGCCAGGGCCTCAGGAGAGGTCGTCTTGAGGACAAACCCCTTGGCTCCGGCCCGAAGGGACGCCAACACATATTGTTGAGAATCGTAGGACGTAAGCATAACCGGTATAACGGGAAGTCCAGCTTCCTTGATACGACGAGCCAAAGATATGCCGTCCTCGTGAGGCATCCGGATGTCCAAAAGAGCTACCCTGGGTTTATGATCGTTGATCATCTCCCAGGCTTCCTTCCCGTCGGAGGCCTCGCCGACCAGCTCCACATCAGTTTGCCTGGTGAGATACGCCTTAAGCCCCTGGCGAGTCAGAGGATGATCATCAGCAAGCACCACCGTTATCGTCTCCATGCATTTGCTCCCTCCTTCGACATAGCGGAGAGGCTGAGTTGAACTCGACCTCCCGTACATTTTTCATTATAACCAGGGAACATCGGAGCATAATCAACAATTCTACAGGTTTCAGTCACCGTTGGTCTCCTGGAGCCCCAGATGGCTCTGGACAGGGCACATTGCCTGGATGACCTCGCCGATGAGCTCCGATATCTCAATGTCCATCATCGCAGCCCCCCGTTCGATCAACTTCCGATCTACGCCAGCAGCGAACCGCTTGTCCTTCCACTTTTTTTTCACGGACTTGACTGTCAGGTCCGAGAGAGATCGACTGGGCCGGACCAGCGCGCAGGTCATGATAAGACCGGTGAGCTCATCTACCGTATAAAGGGTCTTCTCCATAGTTGACCGGGGCTCAACATCGGAACAGATGCCCCACCCGTGGGACTGAATCGCCCGAACGATCTCTTCAGGATACCCCTCTTTCTCCAAAATCTCAGCTGCCACGGCGGTGTGTTTTTCTGGATGCTCCTGGCTTACCATCTCCCAATCCAGATCGTGGAGCAAGCCCACAACTCCCCAAAGGTCCTCGTCCTCCCCAGCCTTACAGGCAAAGTGGCGCATACAGGCCTCCACCGCCAGAGCATGGCGGAGATGTCCCTCATCCTTGTTGTACTCCCGAAGCAACGAGAACGCCCGATCTCGATCAACAGCCACACCCATCCTCCCCTTCGGTGAACTGTCAGAGAACCTCCTCGAACGAAGGCTCCTCCATATCCTCGGCAGCCCGAGACGATATGGAACCATCGGAATTCTGACACACTACTCGCAGTATTCTTGCATTTTTGATCATACGTCGACACAGCATACAGGGGTCCCCTGCTGCAAATGACCCATCCGCCACGTTGAATCCCGCCACGTAGATTGTAGCGCCGTTCATTTTTTCCGGATCACCGTTGATAATAGCGTTTTGCTCCGCGTGGACCGCCACGCACAGCTCATATCGTTGTCCCTTAGGTACCTTGAGCGCTTCCCTCCGGCAAAATCCCACATCATCACAGTTAGGTTCTCCCCGACAGGCGCCATTATAGCCAGTACTGAGGATCACGTTGTCTTTGACGATCACGGCGCCGTACCGACGTCTCAGACAGGTAGCTCGCTCGGCCACAGTCTGGGCGATCTTAATAAAGTAACTATCCCAATCGGGACGTTGACGTTTCATGCAGCCTCCCCCTTGCGCTCTATCGGTCCTCTCGCCTATGGCCTATAATCACAGTCACACATCTTCACAGGAGGTTCCCATGATGAGGATCCGAAACCATCCCATACTGGCCTGGTGTCTCTACGACGCAGGCAACTCAGCCTTCGCCACGACTATCATGGCCGTTATTTTCCCAGTTTTCTTTCAAAAGATCGCAGCCGCACCTCTCACCCCGTCTTTGGCCACAGCTTACTGGGGCTACGCTTCGTCTTTAGGCCTCCTGATCAGTGCCATGGCGGCGCCTTTTCTGGGTTCCATCGCCGATGGACAGGCGATCAGGAAGTTCATCCTTGTCCTGTGTACAGCCGTCGGGGCCCTCGCTTCCATGGCGATGGGGCTCGTTGGCCCCGGCAACTGGCCCTTGGCTTTGACGCTTTTGGTTGTGGGATCCGTGGGATTCTCCGGTGCCTCCGTCTGCTACGACTCACTGCTCCCCCATCTGGTTCCCCAGGCACAACTCGATCAGGTCTCCAGCGCCGGGTACGCCATGGGCTATCTCGGAGGAGGAACCCTTCTCGGGCTCAATCTGATCACGATGACTCTGCTTCCAGGACTTCCGGGCGTACAGCTCTCTTTCGTATCAGTCGGCCTCTGGTGGCTGGCCTTCACGTTTCCTCTCGCCATCGCTGTCCCTGAACCACCTCGAAACAGGGACGGGAGCAGGTCTTTAGGAGATGCTGTCCGGTCCCTGAGACAAACCTTCAGGGAAATTCGCCGATACAGAGATGCTTTTACGTTTCTCGTCGCTTTCTGGCTGTACAACGACGGCATCGGCACGGTGATCCGAATGGCGGCGATCTTTGGAGCACAGGTGGGGATCGCCTCCCGAACACTGATCTCCGCCCTTCTCGTGACACAGTTCGTCGGTATCCCCTGTGCCCTGCTTCTCGGACATATCGCAAAGAAGATCGGAAGCAAGAAAACCCTCTCAGTCGCCCTCATCTGGTATCTTGTGGTCGCCGGTGGAGCGTACGCCATGACCAAGCGGTGGCATTTCTGGGCCCTGGCCATCGCCGTTGGAGCAGTACAGGGCGGAGCCCAAGCCATCAGCCGGAGCCTCTACGCGTCCATGCTCCCCCCAAGCAGGAGTGCCGAATTTTTTGGACTCTACGACGTCTCGAGCAAGTTCGCCGGCATCCTGGGACCGGCAGCCTTTGGGGTTATCACCCAGATTACAGGATCACCCAGAACAGCTATCCTGGCCGTGGGCAGCACGTTCCTGGCGGGGCTTGTTCTCCTGGCATTTGTAGATGTCGACAGAGGCCGGCAATGGGGCGTAGTAAAAGTCACAGATGAAGATTAATTTTGAGAGCGACGCTCCACAATCATCCGTACAAGGGTGGATTCCGTCCAACTTTTTTCAGGATGGCTTAACACATCGACAACGACAACCAAGGCCAGTGCCAAAACGACAACTGTCAGCAAAATCAAGACCTGCCCCACCGGATGTGAGTTTTTCCATATTCGATGCAGATGCTTTCTCATCTCGCTGCCTCCTCACTCGCATCGGCTACAAACAGCCTCAAAAAAACCAACGGGATCGTCCCAAATCTCATGCAGAAGGATCATTTCAAACAATTGACAGCTCCCTCCAACAGAGGCCTCTTCAAAAAACTGGCCGTCGATGAGGCCGCTTTCATCAGAGCTATACTTAAGCGGCTAGTCAAAAAAGACGGGAACACCTTCAGCAATAAAATGGATAAAGGTAAACGGAACAGTTAAAAGACACACATGTTTCCAAGTTAATTTAGTTGTCATGAACATCTGAATGGACTTGATGGACGGCATTGAGACAACCCGTCAAACCCAAAATCACCATCATCAATCGTGAACGCCAGAGGAGAAAAATCGATGCTCATTCGATCAATTTGAGGCATAAATTCTATTTTATATAACCTTAAGTCCTTACAAAACCTAAAAACACCGAAGAGATTTCGCTAGGGTCGATACCGATATTCCTCCGCCAGATCCCTCAGGAGCATGCATCGAAGACCATCGACAACCTCCAGGATTCGATGGAACAAGGCAGCACAATACTGACAGTCGCCCAGGGCCCGATGATGGGCTGATCCCTCCAACCCCAATGTATGGGCAAGAGCCACCAAGCTGTACTTTTTTGCCTCGGGAAAGGCCTTTCGAGCCAACTCACAGGAATCGAAAACAACCCTGGTTCGCCACGCAGGATCAACGTCCTCCATGACCTGATCGAGAAACCCCAGATCGAAGGCAGGGTTGTGAAAAACCAAAGGGGCATCCCCCAAAAAAACCGCCAGATCGTGAACAACACGATCCAGAGGCGGCGCATTCGCCACCATCTCATCGGTAATGCCGTGAATAGCCATCGCCCCGGGAGGAATGGCCCGTCCCGGATTTACAAAGGTCTCAAAACCCTCTACCTCCACTCCAGGCGAAAACCGCAGAGCTCCTATCTCCACGATCCGATCCCAACGGGGCGATAGCCCCGTCGTCTCTATGTCGACAGCGACAAAATCGCAGTCCCAAAGTATACGATCCACTTTCAACTCTCCTTTTGAAAAAAAACGCGAATCTGGTCGGGAGTCATATCCGACCGAATACCAAAACGCGTCAGGGCAAAATCATATTTAACAGGATCGGAGCGATCCAGCTCCCCGAAGGCTCGCGTCACCTCTAAAGCCGTCTTCAAGTCCGCAGCTTGTCGTCGGGTCAGTCCCAGGGCGAGGGATACTCTGTGCATGTGGGTGTCCAATGGAATTATCAGATCCCCAGGGGCAAGGCACGACCACCCCCCAGGGTCCACGTCATCCTGACGAACCATCCACCGCACATACAGCATCAATCGCTTACAGGCGCTTCCCCTCGCCGGAGACGGCAGGAGAGAATTGCACTCTTCGCCAACCAAGTCCCTCACGAAGGCGCTTAAAGCGGGCAAAAGCGCACCGTCTTTTCGAAGATGCGCTGCCAGAGCCTCGTCTAAGGAACCGTGACAAACTAAAAGCCTCCGAACGCCCCCCAGAAGAGTCACCAACTCGTGGGCTCTGGAAAAACGATGACAGAACCCCTTGAAACAGCGCCTCCAAAGCTCTTCGTCTCCGCCCAAGACAAAGGAGCGGGGCGATGGGCCCATGGTATCCAGCACCTGCCTGACGCTTTTCAAAATCTGGACAACCCGACCATAGGCCAGAGACGATGCCACCAGTCCAACGATCTCCCGATCCCCGAGTTCTGGATACTCCCACAAAAACTCCAGAGGATCAGGATGGATCAACTCTCGCCGGTTGTATCGATCCCGTATGCGATCTAAAGGGAAACGCAGTTCTTCCAGCAACGATTTTTTCAACCCGTGCGACTCCCCGGCAACTACATCGTCTCTGGAAAAAGAGACAGGAAAAACATCGATCGAGTTTCCCACGACACCACCTCCTCGCCAAGACGTGATCCTTTGAATAACTATACCATCGGTGTCGGTAAAAGGAAAAGGAGTCGCCCTCGTTCAAAGCGGCTCCTTTTTCTACGTTCATTGCTATACTGTTATGCTGTGCCAGACGCCTGTCCTGATCTCCATTGGAGGCAGGGACTGTGCACGTTTCGTGGAAGCTGACATGACCGTCTCACGGCTTGGAGATCACCAACCGCCACCGCCTCTACCACCTCCGCCGGGACACTCTCCTCTGCCTCCATCGGAGAAAGCTGAGGAGAATTCCGCCGACAGAGACACGGCAGACGAGGCAATTGACCCAGCAAAGGATTCACCCAAAGACGAGGTAAACTATCCCATGGAGCCTGCCGCAGCTATGTGAATCGGGTTAGCTCCCACATATCAGGAGGGACTGTACCCTTCCTCACCGACAGCAGCGGCCCGAGTAAGGACCGTCTCGAAGGCCTTACCTCACGCCCCTTCGAGACCGAGAGCCAGGGCGTATGGGGAGGTAGAGCTCGAAGAGTTTGGGGATCCTCTCGGGTGGGTTCAGGGTCTTCAACCGATCGTCCTCGGTGGTTCGCAGGTACATGGCAAAGCCCTTGATCCTGTCCACGAGCTTCCGCTACTCAGGCCTGAGGTGTCTCAGCAAGGAATAAAATATGACCATCAAAAGGGCCATGACGATCAGGCACAGAGCGCAGACAGGCGAGATGACGATTGAGGCCTTGTAGATAAATCCAGCCATGACAAGCACTTCAAGAAGAAGGACAAAGACGACGATTGGCGAGATAACGATGGCCCAAAAGAGCGTATTTTCTCTCCATTTCCGTATGTGCCTTCGCCCCCACCAAATGGAAAAGCTACAGAAAACAGGCAGGGCCGTCATGAAGATAAAACGAGTTTTTCAACACAGCAAAAAAATTTTCGACATTTACTGATGCCATTCACGATAAAAGAAAGAATAATCGACAGAAAGATTCCGAAGAGAACAGCTTGTAGTACAAGCTGTTCTCTTCGGGGGTGAGGGGGCCTTTATGTGACTTCCTGGTCTGACGTACGAGTTGATAAAGGAGCGACCGTCAAATCCCTTCATGGCCTCCCGAACCACCGCGGGCGAGAGATCGTCAGGGGGATAGAAGAGGGGGATGATGCTCCCCTTGTTCTTCCCATGAGACCGCCACGGTGAGCCCTTCCTTACAGCCCAGAGGAGCCGTCGTGAGGAACGAGGCCGATGCGCCGTCGGCTCCCACCACTATCCTGCGGCTGAAGCTGGAGATCTCTTCGGCTCCAAGAGCGGGAAGAACGAACAGCAGCAGGGCGGTGACAGCCCCCATAAATCTCCGGCCCCACAGGACGGTCGTTCACAGGGCCTGTCGCCTCGCAGAAGACGATCTTCGTAAACGCGTGACACCCTTCACAGGCAAGTGCCTCCTCGATCATGTGTGCTGTCTTGATTATGCATACTATTCGTGAATTATAGCATTGAATGTTTTTTCCCAAAGAGACTTTTCAGATTTCCTCGCCTTCATTTTATTCTATTGCCGACGAACGTTCCGTTCAGCTCCTCATCGGAGAATGACGGGATCGACTCACGCACAGGGGGCACAGACAGAGAGAGCCCTAAAAAGAGACGCATCCGCCCCGACGCGCGAGCAAAGGATCGGCGTCGGGGCGAATGTGTGGTTGGGTTGAGGCGGGAGGTTGGCTTCCACCTCGGTCGTGTCTGCCTATCTCTGTTCTATTCCCGATTCCCTAATTCTCTGTCCAGCATGTACAGGGCACGTGCACTCCCCTTAAGCATCTTGAGTTTTGCTACGTTACGAACAGCGTTATCTTCTTCCTCAACCTGCTCGGTCACCAGGTCGTTGAGCATGATCCGACTGGCGTGGTCCTTCTCTTCCATGGCGAGGTTCGTAAGATCGTCAATCCGTCGAGAGATATATCTCTCGTGCTCCAGGGCCTCAGTAAAAGCGTCAAGGGGCGACTCCCACTCAGCTTTAGGAGCCTCTATCGCCTTGAGGATAACCCGACCGCCACGCTCCAGAACGTGATTGTAAAAGAGCATGCCATGTTCCATTTCCTCTTTTGCCTGAACACTCATCCACTTGGCCATGCCGGGCAGATCCACAGAATCAAGCCAGGACGACATGGACTGATAGAGATACGCCGAGAAAAATTCGGCGTTGATCTGATCGTTCATAGCCTCTTCCATTTTTTTGCTCAATGCCATTGTCAAACTCCTCCGTTTCTCTACATAAGTATTAGACACCTAACTAAAAGGATTGATTCCTAATCTCAATACGAGGGGAATCATACCATGGTTTCAGACAGGCGTCAACGAGTTTCTTTTTTTCTGTGGATCCCCCGTTCGTGGTCGGTGCCCGGTATGAGGTTGTCCAGGATTCCCGCCGATATTCCCGCAACCGCCATGGCAGTCTTTCCCACAGCCCAGAGAACCTGGCCGGCTATCCCCAGAGAGAAGAACATCTCCTTCTGGCCCTCAACCCACCCCGGAAGCCCCAGAGCCATGAGAAAGGCAAAACCCACGATCATGACGTTTCGTTGAGAGCCCATATCGGCACGGCTCAAGGCCTGGATTCCCAGAGCCCCGATGATGCCGAAAAGAGCGATGTAGCAACCTCCGATGATGGGCGTAGGGATCGTCGCCACAAGAGCTCCCAACTTGCCGATGCAGCTCATGATGATGAGGATGATCGCGCCGACACGAACAACCCACCGGGACGCCACGCCGGTCAGACCGATAAGTCCGATATTCTCAGTGTAGGATGTGCAGGCAACAGCTCCGCAAAAACCACCGACAGCGCATCCGATACCCTCGGCTCCTATGCCCTTGTTCAGGGTTTCCTCAGTGGGATCGTCGAGGCCACATGCGTGGCTCACGTTGTAATAGTCACCCAGACTTTCGATGAATACGGCGAAAAATCCGGCCAAAATAGCGCCGAAAGCTATGATGCTGAACTTCGGGGACCCCCAGGGCATGAGACCAGTAAACTGAAACCACCGGGCCTCTTTGACGCTTGAAAAATCGATAAATGCCGGATGTCCAGTCTCGAAGATACCTGAAACGCTGAGTACAAGGCACAGAAGGTAGACGAGCACAACGCTGGAGAGAATTGAAAAGATGTTGATGTAGCGATTTTTCATCCCAAGGCTGAAAAGAAAGATCAGGATCACGACAGCCAAGGAGACCGGCCAATAATGGGCAGCGTTCATCTCCACAGCAACCGGGGCCAATGAAAAACCGATAGCCATGATCGTCGGGCCGACCGTGACCGGAGTGATGAACCTCCGAACCTTTCCGACCAATCCGGCATATCCCATGGCAGCCATCATAACCCCTCCCAGAATCAAAGCGCCTCCGACATACTGAAGACAGACATCGGCCCCCTGAGCCCCATATGCGCCTATAATAGTCATGATAGGAGGAATAAAACTGAAGCTGGACCCCTGAACGATGGGCAGCCCCGATCCTAACGTACTTGTCTGGATGAGAGTCGCCAGTCCCATGGCCAAATATACCGCACTGATGAAAAAACCGATCTGCACGGGTGACATCCTCAGGGCGGGACCAAAAATCAGGGGAACCAGCGTGGTGGCCCCAAAAAGAGTCAGAACGTGTTGCGCTCCGGCAAGGATCAAAACGGGAAAACGAGGCCGGTCCTCCACTCCGTACGTAAGGTGAGTCATAGCATATCTTCCTCCTTCAAGAGATGAGCTCGTGATTGTCGCAGAAAATTGTACCACTCAATGTAACCGGTTGCATTAAAAGAAGGACGGTGTCTCAGATGAAAAAGCAAGGTACCTCGGTCATGAACTGTGTCAACTTGCTGAGGGAAGCCCAATCGGTGGCGGTCCTCAGCGGAGCTGGTGTCTCTACCAGCGCAGGGATCCCGGACTTTCGAGGTCCCAACGGAATTTATAGGCGTCAGTACGACGTCGATCCGGAGCGAATTTTTGACATCGATTTTTTTCTTGAGGCCCCGAGTTTTTTCTATCGGTTCCATCGAGAGTTTCTGACGGCCCTGGAAAAAATCACCCCGACCTACACCCATCGTTTTCTGGCAGCTCTGGAGCGAGACGGGAAACTCAAAGGCATCGTCACCCAGAATATCGACGCCCTCCATCAACAGGCGGGCTCACAGTCGGTCTTGGAGATCCATGGCGGCGTCTGGAGCAGCAGGTGCATCTCGTGTGGACAATCCTACGACTATAAAACCTCTTACAAGATGACCATGGCCGAGGAGGTGCCTCACTGCTGCGGGTGTGGCGGAGTCATCAAACCGAACATCGTGTTTTTCGGAGAGGCGGTCATGCATCTGAACGAATGCCAGTCTCTGATGCACAAGGCCGATCTTCTGCTCGTTCTGGGATCGTCCCTGACGGTCGCACCAGCGGCCATCCTCCCATCTCTGTGCAAAGGAAGTATAATAGTGGTCAACAAGGGGTACGTCTCCCCTGCGTATCTTGCCCCTGATCGAATCGATATCCGAATCGACGGTGATCTGGACGAATTTTTCCAGGAACTCAACACGGAGCTTCAATTGGGGATACAATAGGAGAGTGAAGCGTACACACCCCGAAAAACGGAGAGGAGAGAGACCGGACTGATGAACGTCATTCGACGAACGCTGCTGTTGCTCCTCACGAGTCTGTCGATCTTGAGCACTCCTGGAGGAGCAGCACATGCCACGGTCTTGACCACACCGGGTATCAGTATCGTGGTTCTGCCAGTGCAAAACGACACCCCTATTGAGATATGGAAAAGTAAATACTACCCCGTGGACGTCTTTCCCGAAAAGATCACGGAAGAGTTTGTAACCCTGCTCCGGGAATATCCATACGCTCAGGTTTTAGTTCTCCCGCCCGAACAGGAATCGGACTGGTTCAGGGGACGAGGTCCCAAGGGAGACATAGGGATCAAGCTTCTTTTCTACAAACTAAAAATGACCGATCGGAAACACCTGGGAATGGATCGAATGGGGTACGTCGCTCTGCGGATAGAGCTGTTCGACGGCATTACTCGAGAGAGATTTGGAGCCTTTTCCGTTGCTGGAGAGGACAGAAGGTTCACCTTCATGCCCGGTGACGGACGGACATTCTATCTCACAAAACAGCCAGAGAGTGGAAAGCTTTTGTTCTTCCGCCCTTTGGATCTTTTGCCGATCAATAAAATGTTTCCCCGAGGTTTGGATTTTTGGCAGCTTTTCCCCAACCCCAAGGAGTACGATCAACCCATGAGCCGTCCACTTTGGAAATCCTTCAAGAGGACATCGTACTGGAACGCTTTCAAAAAAGCTCTTCGGAAGAGCCGAGATACCCTGTTTGACGGGATCACAGGATATCGTATAATCGGGCGGATCATCTCACCGACAAAGGACAATATGGCAGCTAAGCCCCCTAAGAGGCGGCGCTACATCATGAGCCTCGGCAAAATTGAGGGCCTTCGACCAGGTGATCTGCTCTCAGTGATCCGAAGCGACCGATATGACACTGTGGACCCTGAACGGCCTGTCGTAGTCCTCCCTGAGAAGATCGGAACCGTTAAGGTTCTGTGGGTTCAAGAACATGAAGCGATCATTGAAGTCGTCAAGGAGAACAAAGAGGTCCCTATTGGCCTTCGAGATCTCGTTGTCATGTCGATTTACCATGCCCATCGCTAAAAAAAGCAAAGGAGGAATAACAGTTATGAACAAGATACAAATCGTGGTTTTGGCGTTCGTTGTGTGTCTTTTTGCAACGTCGCTATCAGCAGCTCCCCGCCCCAGGGACAACTCTCAGTCCCTCGTTCTTCAGGAGGCATGGCGAGCTGGACGTCAAATGGTAGAAAGTGGCATGTACATCAGAGGAGTAACCTTCCTGAAGGCGTACCTGCACCAACAACCTCAATCGCCTGATGGGTGGTACTGGCTGGGCAAAGCATACCAGGGTATGGGACATCTTCGAGAAGCTCAGATGGCATTCACCACCACCCTTGCGGTCGATCCTCATTATCCCCCTCTTTCCCGAGTTCTTCAAAATCGGGCTACGGGAGAGGCCGTCGCTCTGTGGGATCCTGCCGGATTGACGTTTACGCACGGCTTGCCGGTCATCGTGCCCACAAGATGCGATCACCATGGACATCTCCCGGGGCAATGCATCCATAGATACAACGCAAGAGCATACGCCGCGCCTCTGGAGTATGTAACTCAGCCGAAAAGTACCGCTTCCTCCCCAAAAAACACAGTCAGACCACAACCGGTATTAACTCCTCGGACTGTCACGGGAATGTCTCCTTTGGGTGCCAAAAAAGTACTCGTTCATCCGGGGCAGAAGTTCAACCCGGTCGTCCCCATTCCTCCGGTACGGAACATCACCGGTGAACCGGAAGGCCCTGGTATCCCGACCATCCAAGGCCCATCGCCAAACGCACCTTCGGGCTCTGTTCCCATGACCGTCGCTCCTACAGCCCCTGCGCCTGCGGCCTCTACGCCCCAACCAGTGCCTGTGTATATACCTCCGGCACCTCAGCAAAAGACATCTCACTAAAAACCGCACGTATAAAAAAGATCGGAAGAGGCCTTCTTCCTCTTCCGATCTTTTTTAGCCGTGATAGTCCTTAAGTGGAGCGAAGCATTCTTCGCAAAACCGTCGGACCTTCTCCGTAGAGGTCAAGGACATCACCTGTTCCACAGTCTCCCTCATGAGCGAGCGATCAACCTGAGCCATGATCCACCGTGTCATCAAAACCCCGTCGCTATTGACGCTGAAACGCTCAAGCCCCATACCGATCAATAGAGGGATAAGCAGTGGTTCGCTGGCCATTTCGCCACAGAGACTGACTTTGATCCCCTCTTGGAGACCGTTTTTGATGGTCATATAAACCAGCCGGAGCACAGCCGGATGAAAGGGACTATATAGACCAGACAGGTTGTCATTGCTTCGATCCACCGCCAACGAATACTGTATGAGGTCGTTCGTACCGATGCTCATAAACTCCACCTCTTTGGCCAACAGGTCGGAGACGACCGCCGCTGAGGGGACCTCCACCATAACCCCCACTTCAACATCAGGGTTGAAAGGAATGCCTTCCTTTCGAAGGGCCGACTTGACATCCTCCAGGAGGCCCCGAGCCTGACGCAACTCTTCCACACCGGAAATCATTGGGAACATAATCTTCGCCTTCCCAAAAGCACTGGCTCGGAGCAACGCCCGAAGCTGGATACGAAAGATATCAGCTCGTGCCAAAGAGAGCCGAATCGCCCGGTAGCCCAAAGCCGGGTTTAATTCTCGGGGAACGTTAAGATAGCTGGGGACCTTATCACATCCTATATCCAGCGTCCGAAAAATAACAGTCCGTCCCTGAGTGGCCAGAACCGCCTTCTTGTACACGCCAAATTGTTCTCCTTCAGTAGGCAACCTATCCCTATCCATATAGAGCTGTTCGGTCCGAAAAAGCCCTACCCCTCGAATTCCCTTCTGGAGAGCTCTCTCTACATCCCGCAGGGTATCCACATTGGCATACAAACGAAGGGGATAGCCATCTTGGGTAAGCGTTGGTCGATGAGCCATCTCCGCAAGCTGCTGGTGAAAACCGATAAAAGATCGTTGTTTTTCCCTGTAACGTTCCAAGGTGGCCTCATCAGGATTTCGGATAACCGTCCCGTCACTCCCGTCTATGACAAGAAGTTCACCGGTCTCCACCATCTCCAATATCGTCGAGACACCGATAACGGCAGGGAGTTCCCATTGGCGGGCCTTGATAACCCCATGGGAACTCCTCGTCCCTTCCTGAGAGACGATGCCCAGGACTTTATCCCGATCAACCCGAGCTAAATCCCCAACATCCAAGTTCCGGAAAACAATGATAGATGGTTCGTTAATTTTAGACAAATCACCACCTTCTACATGAAGAAGGAGACGACATAGACGGGCTGAGAGATCCTTGAGGTCATCGGCCTTTGCCTTAAGGTAAACGTCATCCATATCCTCGAATACTTGAATAAATTTGTCAGCCACAGAGCGAACGGCCCATTCAGCATTGACACTTTCGGTAATAATTCTCCCCTTGACTTGACCGATAAACTCAGGATCGCTGATCATCATGCCGTGAGAGGTGAAGATCTCCACCTCGTCGCGAAGCAGACGAGACGAAACACCGTCATAGACCTCCCGGATTTCCTGTTCCACAACCTCAATGGCAGCATTCAGACGATCGAGTTCCAACTCCACATCGTCCACGTACTCTTTCTCAACCTCGATGTGTTCTTTCCAATCGACGAAAGCCCGACCAATAGCCACTCCAAGCGACACCCCTATACCCTTGATGACGATCCCCCCTCAAATAATTCAGGAATAAAAGACCACGTCTATCATACACTAACATGCCCTCCTGCCATACGACAGGAGGGCATGTTCACATCTGGTGGGCCGAAGTGGACTTGAACCACTGACCTCTCGGTTATCAGCCGAGTGCTCTAGCCACCTGAGCTACCGGCCCCAAAGGGAAAAGGCACTTGGCAAATTCCTACTCTCCCACGAAGCGAATCGCAGTACCATCGGAGCAAGAGGGCTTAACTGCCGGGTTCGGCATGGGA
>PDWJ01003489.1_pt1 | contig 15436 bp, 10 predicted proteins | sample 1430881 | NCBI WGS metagenome assembly PDWJ01 (sample SAMN01162460, study PRJNA174530) | Oral metagenome, whole genome shotgun sequencing project. | biome: Marine environment; feature: Marine mammal; material: Swab sample of the gingival sulcus; isolation source: swab sample of gingival sulcus... | reverse complement strand
GCCAGCTCATTAAAGCCCGGTACACTCCAGATGTCCGCATCAATTCCCCAGTCGCTGTCCAGCAACTCACCGGCGGCGATCACTTCGCGCAGGATAGTACCGGAACCCATGAGTTGCACTTTTTCCCTGTGCCGTTTGCCGCCACTACTGAATGGGTACATGCCCTTGATAATGCCGTTTTCCACGCCTTTTGGCATGGGCGGGTGTGTGTAGTTTTCATTCATGGCAGTGATGTAATAGTAAACATCCTCCTGATCTTCATACATACGTTTCAGACCCTGCTGGATAATAACGGCCATTTCATAACCGAAAGCCGGATCATAGCTGATACAGTTTGGAATGAGTCCGGCCTGCACCAGACCATGACCATCCTGATGCTGCAACCCTTCGCCCGCCAGTGTGGTGCGTCCGGCGGTACCACCGAACAGGAAGCCACGAGCGCGGCTGTCACCGGCTGCCCAGGCCAGATCACCGATGCGCTGAAAGCCGAACATAGAGTAATAAATATAGAACGGCACCATGCTGACACCATGCGTGCTGTACGAGGTGGCGGCGGCGATCCAGCTGGAAAAGGCACCGGCCTCATTAATACCTTCTTCGAGAATCTGTCCGGTTTTGTCTTCCTTGTAGAACATAACCTGATCACGATCCTGCGGTTCATAGAGCTGGCCGACGGAGGAATAAATCCCCAGCTGGCGGAACATGCCCTCCATGCCGAAAGTACGGGCTTCATCCGGTACAATCGGCACAATATGTTTGCCCATGTTTTTATCGCGGGTGAGAAGGGTCAGCAAGCGCACAAAAGCCATGGTCGTGGACATTTCCCGCTCACCACTGCCGTCCAGCACGCTTTGGAACAAGTCCAGACCGGGGACTTTCAATGGTTTGGCATGAGTGTTACGTTGCGGCAGAAAACCACCCAGTGCTTCACGCCGTTCCAGTAAGTAGTTGATCTCCCTGCTGTCCTGTGGTGGGCGGTAATAGGTAGCGGCTGCGGCTTCTTCATCACTGAGCGGAATATTGAAACGATCCCTGAAGGCAATCATTTCCTCGCCGGACATTTTTTTCTGTTGATGGGTACGGTTCTGGCCTTCACCCGCCGCACCCATACCGTAACCTTTTACCGTGTGCGCCAGAATAACACTGGGCTGCCCCCGGTGGTGCACCGCTGCATAATAGGCGGCATAGACCTTATGTGGATCATGCCCGCCCCGGTTGAGCCGCCAGACATCTTCATCACTCATCCGCGACACCATTGCCTGCAGTTCCGGATCGGCACCGAAAAAATGCTCACGAACATAGGCTCCGTCTTTAGCCTTGTAATTTTGAAATTCACCATCCACCACCTCCAGCATCCGTGCCTTCAGTTTGCCGTTATGATCCTTGGCCAACAGCTGGTCCCAGTAAGAACCCCAGATCACCTTGATAACATTCCAGCCCGCACCGCGAAATACGCCTTCCAGTTCCTGAATAATCTTGCCGTTACCGCGTACCGGGCCATCCAGTCGTTGCAGATTACAGTTAATCACCCAGGTCAGGTTATCCAGTTTTTCGCGTCCGGCCAGCGAGATAGCCCCCAACGTTTCCGGTTCGTCAATTTCACCGTCACCGACAAAGCACCACACCCGGCGTTCTTTGGTATCCGCCATTTTGCGGTGTTGCAGGTACTTCATAAAACGGGCCTGATAAATCGACTGAAGCGGTCCCAGACCCATTGAAACCGTCGGGAACTGCCAGTAATCCGGCATCAGCCACGGGTGCGGGTAGGAGGACAGACCTGCACCATCCACTTCCTGACGGAAATTATCCAGATCCTCCGCATCCAGTCGTCCTTCCAGAAAGGAACGGGCATAGATACCGGGTGAGGCATGGCCCTGTATATAGATCAGGTCGCCGCCATGCTCAGGGGTAGGTGCCCGCCAGAAATGCGTCATACCGACATCATAAAGCGTGGCGGCCGAAGCAAAGGTGGCGATATGCCCGCCGAGTTCCGCACTTTTGCGATTGGCGCGTACCACCATTGCTGCCGCATTCCAGCGGATACAGGATCGCAGCCGTGCTTCAATGGCCGCATCACCGGGGGTGTACTGTTCCCTGTGTGGCGGGATGGTGTTGATATAGGCGGTGGTGGCGGAATAAGGCAGGTTGGCACCATTGAGGCGGGCTGTATCAATGAGTTTTTCCAGCAGGAAGTGGGCGCGTTGCACGCCTTCCACTTCAATGACGGCCTCCAGTGAATCAGTCCACTCCCGGGTTTCCTGCGCATCTATCTCCTGCGGCTTTTTTTCCTGAGTCATTATTGCGTTCCTCCGAACCCTTCTCCTGAGCAATGTGTTTTGATAATTATTATTGAATTGTCTGACACCTTTAGTTTGTAGCACTTTCTATAAACACTGTCTATTGCTGTCTATTTATCTGCGCATCAGGTAAGCTCTGTGCATGAGTGATGAAATAGAAATAATCCCGCTGGCCAATCGTTTCCGCGGATTCCTGCCGGTGGTGGTGGATGTGGAAACCGGTGGTTTTGACTGCCGCAAGGATGCATTGCTGGAAGTGGCGGCGGTGATACTGCGGATTGATGAAAAGGGCGAGCTTTCCCGGCACCGGACTCACAGCTGGCATATTGAGCCGTTTCCCAACGCCAATATGGACCCGAAGTCGCTGGAGATTAACGGTATCAAGCCATTCAGCCCGCTGCGGCTGGCCACGCCGGAAGATAAGGCGATTAATGAGTTCTTCAAGATTGTGCGCAAGGAAGTCAAACTGAATCGTTGTAACCGTGCCATTCTGGTTGGGCATAATGCACCGTTTGATCTGAATTTCATCCATGCGGCAGCCAATCGTATTGGTTGCAAGCGTAATCCGTTTCATCCGTTCAGCACGCTGGATACTGTCACGCTGGGGGCAGTGGTTTATGGCCAGACTGTATTAGCGCGAGTGGCACAGGCCGCAGGCATGGGCTGGGACAGCTCCCAGGCACATTCGGCAGTATATGATACGGAAAAGACAGCGGATATCTTTTGTCGGGTGGTGAATACCTGGCAAACGCTGGATGCGGCATTTGCCACAATTAAGGACTGACACTTTTTCTGAATACGGCAGGCCGGGGGGAAGGGCGACTGAGCGGCTGCGTTTTCCTATGACTTCCTATGGCTCAGCCGGGCAATACCGGTCAATCAGACTCTGTACCTGTTGTGCTTTGGCTGAGCCTGTTTTCCTGAAAATTGCTACACTGGTTTGCCAGTAGCGACAGGCGGTTTTCATATCACCGCGGGTGAGATAGAGCAGGCCGGAACTGCTGTAGAGAAATGCCTCTGTTTCCTGATGGCCCGAGTTGTTATTGAGTTCCAGTGCTTTCAGGTAAAAGGCTTCGGCTTTCTCCAGGTCACCGCGTGCTCCGTGGATCAGGCCGAGATTGCCGTAGTCCAGGGCCATGCCTTCCTGATCGCCAAGGTCTTCATTGACTTGCAATGACTTCAGAAAGAAGGTTTCCGCCTTGTCCAGTTCGCCGCGTATGCCATGCATGATCCCGAGATTAGCCGGTTGATTCACTATACCTTCCTGGCGGCTGAAGGCTTCTTTGATAGCCTGTGCCAGTAACCTGTGATGGAAGGCTTTGGCCTTGTCCAGTTCGCTGCGTATGCCAGACATAATACCGGGATTGCCGTAATTGGGAGGCATACCTTCCTGACGACCGAGAATCTCATTGATTTTTAATGAGTTCAGAAGCAGTGCTTCGGCCTTGTCCAGTTCGCCACGTGTTCCATAGATAATACCAAGATTACCATAGGCGACGGCCTGTAAGGCTTTATTATTGCCGGCCAGTTTCAGTACATGTTCATAAGCCTCCATTGCGTCACCCAGATAGCCCAGGCGCTGCTGAATATGTGCCAGCCATGCAACCATATTCTCATCACCCAGTGCAATGGCCTTCTGATAGGCACTCAGGGCCTTTTGCGAGTCTGTCAGGTAGGCCAGGTTGCCAACATCAACCCAGTCTTCAGGCATCACTTTATTGCGCCTGGCCAGTGACTGTTCCAGTAACTCGCTGGCTTCCGCCGGTTTGTTTTCCTGCAGTTTTTTCAAGGCATCCTGCTTGAGTTTATCGGCAGGTTGTTGCTGTAAACGCTGAATCGTCGCCTTGAGCTGTCTGATTTCTTCTTCCTTTTCCTGCAGGTCTTCCTGCCGGATAGAGCCCATTCCGGCCAGCAGGCGTTTCGCGAGTGCGTCCTCATCAATCGACGGATTATTAATTTGTGTGCCAATCTGTGTCACGGATTCATTGAATGTTCCGCCGCTAATCTGATTTTGATTTTTTTGTGGTGCTGGTTGGGTGGGTATTACAAACGGTAAACTGCCGACGGCGGCGGCAACCACCAGCCCGATCAACCACTGCCAGTTATGGCCGGGCCACCTGATAAACCGTCTGCGAACCGGAATAACAGGCTGGCCGGATGTTTCACTGTCGGTGTGCCGGATACTCTGTTGAATCCGCTCGGCGAGGTATTCAATACCGGCGCTCGAACTCAGGGAAATTTTATCCGCCAGTAATGGCCACTGCTGTTCGACAACGGTTACATCCACACCGTGATAAATCGGGAGTATGGATTTATTCTGGTATTTTTCCTTCGCGAAAAAGGCATCCAGTTCCTTCTGTCCCCACTCGCTGTCCAGATAGGCCGGACTGAGAATCACGACACCGAAACGTGAGTTGCGTAAGGCGTTATCAATTCCCCGGCGGATACTGTCGCCGACGTGCAGTTGTTCTTCATCCAGCCAGACCTTTAAACCCAGTGCCTGCAAAGCCTCTGCCAATGGCCGTGCCAGCGCCGCCTTATCGTGACTGGAGTGGCTGATGAAGACATCGTATTGCAAGGTTAGCCCTCTGGAACAGGTAGTATTTCATGAGTATAGAATATAGTAGAGTGGTGACAAATCATGAATAAATTTATGCCAAAGCCTTGAGTTGTGCCAGAGGCAAGGGTTGGCCGAAGGCAAGCGTGAGGTAATCTTCATCAGCGGACAGCGGTTGATAGCGTTGCAGTTGCTGTTCCAGCACAGACAGATCGGCATCGGAAGCATCTGTTCCCTGTTGCTGGCGCTGGCTGATATTTTTCCGCAGCTGTTCTTCAGGGGTGACGAAATCAAGAATGACACAACGGGTCTGCTGTGTTGCCGCCAGATCAGCAAACCAGTCCCGGTAGCGACGATCCGTAAAGGTGGCATCGACCAATGGGCTGAAACCGGATTGCAGTAAGGTTTTGGCACATTGCAACAGGTATTGATAGGTCTGTTCGGTGGTTGCGGCTGAATACAAGGATTCAGTACAACCAGCAAATAAACGCTTGCGCTCGACATCAGAACGCAGATGAATCACACCGGTTTCACGGGCAATATTACGACTTTGCCAGGTTTTACCGGCACCACTGAGACCATGCGTAATAAAAAGCACCGGTGTTTTAGGCTGTGTATAGCGTGCAGCAAGGGCGATATAATGTTCCGTCCGGGTGCTGAACGGTTTGCGTGATTGTTCATCGTCTTGCTGTGCCGCTTGCAGGGCATCGACCTTTGCCCGCACCAAAGCCCGGTACACCTTATACAGGGTCAGCATTTGCAGCCCGGCATAATCACCGCTGTGGCTGAGATACTGATTCAGTAATTCATTGGCATAATTTGGCCGCTGGTAGCTCTCCAGATCCATCAGCGGGAATGCCAGCTCGCTCATCACATCAATCCAGTACAGCGCCGGATTAAACTCTATCCCGTCAAACGGGGTGATTTTGTCATCAATGAGAGCAATATTGCCCAGATGCAGATCACCGTGGCACTCGCGAATAAAGCCCTGCTGTTTACGTTCCACTGCCAGGGCACTGACTCGCGTCCATTCCTGTTCCACCCAGGCTGCGGTTTGTGCCAGCAGTGCCTGTTGTCCGGCGGAATGCGGGTGACGATACAGCTCGGTGAAATTATCGCGGATCGGCTGAATCACTGCCGCCGGATTTCCCCACGGACTGTCGGCTTTTGCAGCAGGAATATGCTGGTGAAAGGTGGCAATGGTTTCCGCCAGCTCAATGATATGTTCTAGCGTCAGTTTGCCAGCCTGTAGTAAAACATCCAGCTCCTGACCACGATCAAAACGACGCATAACGACTGCATAGTCAATAATTTCACCTTCCGTATCATCCAGCCGGATTTGCCCGTTACGGCAGGATAACGGTATCACCCGCAGATAAAGTTCGGGGGCGAAACGCCGATTCAGGCGGATTTCCTCTTCACAATAAAACTTGCGCCGGGCCAAGGTGGAAAAATCAAGAAAGCCGAATTTCCGGTTTTTCTTCAGCTTGTAGACATAATCGCCGGCGAGGTAAAGATCGGAGATATGGGTGCTGATGTGTTCGATATGTTCCGCCGGGTGAGGATAGTTGTCCGCTTGCAGCAGGGTTTGATGCAGTTGTTGAGGGGTGGGAATATGAGTCATAATGACACCTTGCAGCTTCCGGGACTTTCAGGCTTGATTGTAGCCCGTAACAGCCGGGTTTCCTTGATCTGGATGCGATTGTTGTCATTCAGTGGCGTCGGCAGCTAAAAAATTTTTTAAAAAAAAATTGAACTTTCATAAGCTATATTGATACTTAATTATCGAGAACAAAAATTAGGCATTCATTGATCAATTTTAACAATCCTATCAGTTTGTGGGGCGGAGCCGCACACAACACAGGGAGAGCAGGATGTTTTTACAGAATAATAAAATGGCGGGGGCTTATTTTTCTTGCATTATTTCAGGGTTGGCATTCAGTCTGTTGACCACAGCGGCGGTTGCAAATATCAACAATGTGACCGGCTCACTCAAGCTGACCGCCACCATTAATCATCAACCCGCCTTTTCAGCCGTGTCCTGGACAATCAATCCCCGGCGCTTGGTCTCATCAGCCAGTCACAAGCAATGGATTCAGGTGACCGGTAAACATTCCACCACACTGGAACTGGCACCCGGCAACTACCGGGTGGTACTCAGGGCTGGAAATAAGAAGAAAGTTCGCGATATTACGATTATTGAAAACGGGCAACATCAGCTGGTGATTAATATTGACCGCTGATGAAGGTCATACAGCCTGTCGATTTTCAGACTACTCGGAAGTTCAGATAACCGGGTCGTGACTTATCTACCCGGTCATCAGTGCAATAAAGCCGAGAGCTGAAGTTAGTCGACGACCCAGCCCGCAGCCAGCAGATCTTCTTCGTTTGAAAAAGATTGAGTGGTTTTAACCTGTTTATCAGTGATTTCCAGATTCATTTTCAACAGGTCTTGCAGGGTTATATAGCCGTACTGTCCACTGGCATTTTTAAGGTGGAGCTTACCATCAAGAGGGCTTACTCTGCATTCATTAATGGCTGTCAGTGTGTCCTGTATTAAGCTGTCTGACCATTGGTTATTTTTTTCCATACTAAGCGCCTTGTTTTTGAGTGAGTTTTGTTGAACTAATTCGCTTGTAAATTTGGCATTTTTTAAATTTTCTAAAGAAATATAACGCTGATTCTGTGTAAAGGCTACCCGGCGTCCATTTTTAGAGCGTAAGTCATTAGTAATCTCATTATCAAGAACGATGGTTTCTTTATCACTCTGGCTGGATAATAATATTACTTTATAGCTTTCACCTTCAATACTGAAGCTTTTTTCTAATAGTGTATTAACTATAGTGCCCAAGCGTCCGTGATGTTTGTTTTTCTCGAAAACAACAGATTCATAAATTTTCTGTATTTTAGGTACAAATTTATAAATTCTGTTATTTGTGTAAAAAGCTAAATACTTGCTTGGCTGGAATGTGCGCTTATCTTGACAAACATAAGCATTAGTCAGTGCGTAATCTCTCCAGGCAATACGTGCGGGTATAACAAGAACGTCCCTCTCCATCGGAAATAATTCATTTTCTTCCATCATAATCTGCAAATTTCTTAACAGGAAGGCTTCTCTTTCAGAGATAATCTCTTTTTCATCTTTAAACAATTCTTCAATAGCCTGATCAAGAGCAGAGAAAGATGTCCATATTAATTGATCGCTTGCTATTTTTTCAATGGCCTGGGGAGTTTTGCTGTCCGGGGTTAAAACCAAGAGAATATGAGCAGGGTTGTTTTTATCCAGTCTTTTCAGGTGTCTTTCTAATTGTTTAGATTTTACTGCATTTTTTACTATTTTTGTCTCAATCAATATTTTAAAATTCCCGGAAATTAAAGCATCAGGGACTCCGGATTCCTGACCTGAAGGCTGATTCTTGAATTTTATCAATTCAAAATCAGAATCTTCCATAATTGAACCAAAAATACGTTCAATCCTGTTTAAGGATAAATGCTGCATAACCGATAATATAGAGGCAGTGATCAGGTTTTCGGTTTTTGAATAAGTGGAAAAGATACTGGGTTGCATTTTTAATAGTCTCCTGGATTGTTATTTATTCAAAATGCTAACAGAAACAGGATGAACTGATCCAAAAAGGCGATGAATGGAGCCTGACTTTCGAAAATAACGTATATGACTCCGGCATCTGGAGTGATAACCTGATTGAAGGAAAGTAACCACCATTTGGAAGGGGGCGTTCAATGACAATCGGTTGTATCATGCTGGATCTGCAAGGCACTGAGCTGGATGCGGAAGAATGTGAGTTATTGCAGCATCCGGCAGTGGGCGGTGTAATCTATTTTTCCCGGAACTACGAATCCGTGGAACAGATTACTGCGTTGACTCAGGCGGTGCGGAAGGCTACGGATAAAACACTGTTGGTAGCGGTGGATCAGGAAGGCGGGCGGGTACAGCGTTTCCGTGCAGGCTTTACCCGTTTACCACCGCTGGCCGAGCTGGGGCGAGACTATGCGGCTGATCCACTGCGGGCAAGGCAGGCCGCACATAAAGCAGGCTGGTTGATGGCAGCCGAAGTACGGGCAGTGGACATTGATTTCAGTTTTGCCCCGGTGCTGGATCTGGATTATGGCAACAGCGGGGTGATTGGTGACCGGGCTTTTCACCGTGAGCGCCGGATCGTCTCCGAACTGGCGCTGGCTTATATTACCGGTATGCGCGAAGCCGGAATGGCATCTACCGGCAAGCATTTTCCCGGTCACGGCTGGGTAAAGGCCGATTCCCATCTGGAAATTCCGCGTGATGAACGCAGCGCAACACAAATCATGGCTGAAGACATGCAGCCGTTTTGCGAGCTGTTTAAAGGCGGGCTGGATGCGGTGATGCCAGCACATGTGATTTATGAACAGGTGGACAGTCATCCTGCCGGTTTTTCCAGAATCTGGTTGCAGGACATCTTGCGCCAGCAGCTGAAGTTTGATGGCGTGATTTTCAGTGATGATCTGACTATGGAGGGAGCCGGGGTGGTCGGTGGCTATCCGCAACGGGCGGAGGCTGCACTGGCTGCTGGTTGTGACATGATACTGGTCTGTAATAACCGCGACGGGGTCATTGAGATTCTGGATCAGGCACAGTTGCAGGTCATTCCGGAGTCGGCACAGCGACTGCAACGGATGCGCGGCCAGCCATTTATGAATCGTTCGGCATTGCTGGAGCATGAATACTGGCAACAGGCCGTCGCTGAAGTTTCCCGCTTGGCCTGATCTACAAACCCCGCAGCCATGCCGGGCGCAGCTGTACACTGCCGGGTTGGTTGATAGCCTGATTCACTGTCTGTAACAGCCGCTCCTTATCCCTGTTCAGCACACCCTTGAGAACCAGTGCATTCGAGGCATGGTCACTGCGGAAGATGGTTTTTTCCAGCTCCAGTGTTTCGAGTAACAGGCGGGTTTCGGCGAATAACTCCTCCTGTTGCAACGGCTGGAAATGACCGTTAAATCCGGCCTGTACCCGCGCCATGCCCATGGGGAATGAGGCCACCAGCGTGGCCAGATATTCCGGTTGTGCGGCATTCATCAGCCGTGCCGAATTAACCGCATGCTGCTCACTCAGTGCCTTGCCGCCCATGCCATTGAGGATCATTACCGAGCTTTTCATACCGGCCTGCTTGATTTTTTGTAAGGCGGCCAGCGAACTGGTGTAGGTTTCGCCTTTTTGAATGCCTGCCAACACTTCATCATCGCCGCTCTCGCAGCCCACATACATCAGAGTCAGCCCGAGTTCACGCAGTGTGGCCAGTTCTTCCACGGCCTTGTTCTTCAGATTACGTGGCAGGCAGTAGGAAGCCACCCGCTGCACATTCGGCAGATAGTGGCGGATAGCCTGCATAATAGCCAGCAGACGACGATAGGACAGGGTCATGGCATCGCCATCAGCAAGAAATATCCGCCGCACCACCGGGAAACGATTTTCGGCCATGTTTTGGGCGATAAACGCCAGTTCCTGTTCAATATCAGCCTGTGCCTTGGGCCGGAAGCGTTTTTGTGGCGCGGTGTACATTTCACAGAACGTACACTGGTTCCATGAGCAGCCGTTAGTCACCTGCAGAATCAGGGATCCAGCTTCACTGGGCGGGCGGAATAACGGTTCGGTGTAGGTTAGCGGGTACATAGGCAAGTGGTTATGAGGAATGCTATTCAGGCTGACAGTCTGGCTACGTTATCATGGAAGGAGGGTGGCAGCCAGTTCTACCTGTGGGTCTATTGCTAATTCACCAGGCCCAGCCGCATGGCTTCGGCAGCAGCGTTGAGGCGCCGACTTACGCCGAGATGCCTGAAGATGTTTTTCAGATACCACTTGATGGTGTTGACTTCCAGCCCGAGGGCGCGTGCGATTTCCTTGTTGGACTGCCCCTGACAGACCAGCTGCAGAATTTGCAGTTCGCGATTGCTGAAATCATCGGTGGAAGGTCCGGTTGCGGCAGTATCGCCACCGCCGGGGCGCGTTTTATCCGGCCAGTGCGACAGCAGCCGCGAAATGAACTGCCGGATGTGCCGCCGGGAGCCCCGCCGCGTCCTGGCGTTGGTGCGCAGGTGTCTGGAGAGACGCTCAAGCAGGCTCTGCATCGGCGGGCCTTCATCGTAGAACATGCTGACCAGTTGCTGGCGTTGCGCATAGTCCAGCACCGGCAGCAGGGTTTCCTCGGCGCCCGCCTGATCGTGCCCGCGGTATTTGGTGACGGCGAGCTGGATGATCAACTGGAACTCCTGAAGGACGCGTCCGTCTCGCCGTGCCTCCATGACAAGACCCTCAAGTATGTGGCAGGCGCCCTGCAGATCACCCTGTTGTACCGCGGCCCGCGCCTGCATCCGTTCGGTAAGATCCCCCACGGCGGCGGCCATCCCGTCGCCGGTGATATCGGCGGCAACGGTCGATGTGGCCATGTCCCGGCTGTCTCCGATGGCAAGCGACAGGCGCAAAGTCTCTTTTGCCAGCGCCGCCGCAAGGCGCGGACTGCCGAACTTGGCGGCGGTCGCGTCGCCTTCCCGAAGGATCGCGAAAGCTTCGGCGGAATCGCCTCGCATATCCGCAAGCCGGCAGGCGCAGGAATAGGTGGCGATGTAGAAGTCGATCACACCGCCCTCGGCGCCCAGTTTCCGGCTTTCGGCAATCAGGGTGCCCGCGCGTTCGAACTCGCCGCGCAGGAAGCTGATGTGCCCGAGCAGGGCCGAGGCCAGAAGGGCGGCGTGCGAGCGGCTGCCGATCCGGCTTCGGGCGAGTTCCAGCGCGTCTTCGAAGTTTTCCGCAGCGGCGTCGATATTGCCGCGCTCGCGTTCGGCCAGGCCGGCGAAACACAGCCCATAGACGCCACTGAACGCCCCCACATTCTGCTGGTGATAGGGCTTTGCCCAGGCCTGAAGCGCCAGCGCATCGGTGAACCGGTTGGTGTGGATCCTTCTGAAGGAAAGCACATTGGCCGCGACGGCCACGATCCAGGGGGTATAGCTTTCCGGCTTGTCCAGGATCGGTCGGAGCCGTTGTCCGATGTCGCCGATCCTGTCGGAGTAAATGTCTATGCAGGCCTGCAAAAGCTCCGCGTCCGCGCGCATCCGCAGCGCATCGTCATCGGCGCCGCCGCTGTCCAGCCAGGCGTGAAACCGGTGCAGGGCGATATCTGCGTCCTCCATCCGGTGGGTGAGGCAGTTGGCCCAGCCGAGTGCGAGCTGAAGATGCGGGCGCTCGCCAAGCGCGCCGGGTTCGAAACGCGCCACGAGCCGCAAAAGCGTGCCCATCCGGCTGCGCTCGACCAGCGGCATGGCGTGACGCTCGACGATGATAATGGCCCGCCCCGTGTCTCCGGAGGCGAGCGCATGGTCGACGGCGGATTCGATGTCGCCGGTGGTTTCGAACCAATGTGCCGCCGCACGGTGCAGCCCATCAAGCCATTCCGGGTGGTCGCGCTGAAGACGGCGCTTGAGATGCGCGGCGAACAGATGGTGATACCGGAACCACTGGGTGCCCTCGTCCAGCGGCCTGATGAACAGATTGTCTCGCTTGAGCTCTTCGAGCATCGCCTGGCTGTCTGCCCGTCCGGTTACGGCATTGCACAGACTGTGGTTGAGCCGGTCGAGAATGGAGGTCTTGAGCAGAAATTCCCGGCGTTCGGAGGGGAGTGTGTTCAGCGTGGTTTCGGTCAGGTAGTCGTCAATACTGCCGGTGATTCTGCTCAGGTTGCTGATCTGGGTGTCGATTCCGCCGCCGCGCAACGACAACATTGCCAGTTGCAGGGCCGCAACCCACCCTTCGGTCGATTGCCAGAGCGCGTGAACCTGTTCGCCCATCAGGTCGATATTGCCGACCATCCCGAAGAACTGCCTGGTCTCGCTTTCATCGAACCGCAGATCCTGCGCCTTCAGCGTCACCACCTGGCCCTGCACCTTGAGGCGCGACAACTGCACCTTGGGCTGAAATCGCGAGGCGATCAGGAAATGCGCGTTGGGCGGCGCGAATTCCATCAGGAAGGACAGCGCCCCGACCGCCTCGTTCTCCGAAATCAGGTGCAGATCGTCAAGCACCAGATAAATGTCTTCGCCGTGATGCACGAGCGCATTGACAAGCTCACCCAGCACCCGGGTCGAGACATCCCCGGTCCGTTCTTCGATCAGCGTATCGGGGTCTTCGATCAGCTCCGGGGCGATGGTGCGCAGGGCGGCGATGATGTACTGCACAAGGCGCACCGGGTTGTTGTCGAGCCGGTCGAGACTAAGCCAGGCCACACGCCCGCCGGCCTCTTCGACCAGAGAGCGCCAGATCAGGGCCGAAGTGGTCTTGCCAAACCCGGCGGGCGCCTGAATCAGGGTGAGCTTTCTCCGGGCGCCTTCGGTCAGCCGCGGACGCAGTCGTTCACGCTTGACGATCTCGCCCGGAGCCTGCGGGGCAAGCAGCTTGGTGACAATAATATTTTGTTTTGTCTCGGTCGGGTTGACCATTCTTCCTCCTCGGCACCTCCAGCAGGGGATCCATTGCGGGTCCCGATTCTCCTCCTCTTGCACTCATAAACACGTTAGTATCTTTGTGTATTATGTTTACTTTATCTAACTGTAGCTTCTCCTGTCTACATTCTGGTGACAGTCTATTCCGGCGGGAAAGTGGACCACCCTTCGAACGGGTGCCGCTTCCATTCCTAAAGACCTAATCTGCCACCCCAACGGGTGGTTGACACCACTCTTTCGGTTTTTTTACGCTTGGGATCGGAGTTCGCCAAACAGGGCAAAACCTGGCAGGCGAAAGGAGAAAAGCATGAATATCGAACTACCGACTGTGTCGGACGGCCATAGCGTCTGTGTTATCCGTTCGATCGGGACCAAGGCAGCCTTACTGCAAGGCGAGCTGGTGGGCCACAAAACCTCACATACTGTTTCCAGGCTGACTTTGTGCCCTGTTGGTGCGCAGAGCGTTGACGTTTGCCAAGGGGGAACGGATTTCAGCACGATGATAAGGAACTGCTAAGGCCATGGAATTGCTAATCAATATTGACAACGGCGGAACATTTACAGACGTGTGCGTATTCGACGGTGAAAAGGTCCATCACGGAAAGACCCCGACAACCCCGCACGATCTGACCCAGTGTTTCGTCAAATCGCTCGAACATATTTCGGTGAAGCTCTACGGCGAAGAGGACCTGTCGCGCCTGATCCGCGAAACCGGCTATCTGCGCTATTCGACCACATCCGGCACCAATGCCGTGGTCGAGCGCAAGGGAACTCCGGTGGGGTTGATCGTTGACAGCGGTCAGGAGGCCAACGTCTATGGTGCGACCGCCATGCTGGGCGAAGGCGGCCTCTGGGAGCAGATGGTGCCGCAGAAGGTCGTTGGCATCGCCCCGGGTATTTCGCCCGAAGATCTGGTGCAGACCGTCAACCGGATGCTGGAACAGGGCATGAAACGGCTGGTGATCGGCCTGTCCAGTGCCGCCGAAGAAAAGCGGGTCAAGGAAATCCTGCTGGACCGCTACCCGCGCCACCTGCTGGGGGCTGTGCCGTTCATGCTGTCGCACGAGGTTTCGCAAGGCAGCAACGATGCGCGCCGGGTGGTGACTGCGGTTCTCAATTCATATCTGCACCCGGGCATGGAGCATTTCCTCTATGGGGCCGAAGGTGTGTGCAAGACCCACTTCATGGGCAACCCGCTGCTGATCTACCGAAATGACGGCGATTCCGCCCGCGTGGCCAAGACCATCGCCATTCGCACCTGGGGATCGGGACCGCGCGGCGGTTTGCAGGGTGCGGTCACCTATGCCGGTCTCTACAATCTGCCGGTGGTGGTCGGCATGGATATTGGGGGCACCACCACCGATGTCTCAGTGGTCCGCGGTGGCAAGATTGCCTTGCAGATGAACGGACACGTCGAGGATGCTGTTACGCCATCGGTCCCGAAAGCGTGGGTGCGGCTCCCGGACCGGCCTGTTTCGGGCGCGGCGGCACCGAGGCAACGCTGACCGATGCACTGTTACTGGCCGGTATCGTTGACGGTGAAAATTACCTCGGCGGCGAGCTGAAGCTCGATCCCGAACGTGCCAGCAACGCGATTGCCCAACGTATTGGTGAACCGCTGGGTATGTCGGTCGAAGAGGCCAGTGTGGCGATGATCGACGCCTTCGAAGCGCAGGTCGGAGCCCATATTGCCAGAACGCTCGCCGATGGCGGCATTGATCCGGCGCAGGCGACCCTGCTTGTGTTTGGCGGCGGCGGACCGATCCTGGCCACCGGCATTGCCGAGGCCGCCGGGATGGGCAAGGTGATCGTCCCCGATCTGGCGGCGGTGTTCAGCGCCTTTGGCATCGGTTTTTCCGGGTTGGCGCATCACTACCTGCAACCGATCGAACCGGGCACCAGCGATCTGGAATCCGCCAAAGCCGCCATGCGTGCCCGGGCCGAGCGTGACATGATGGGTGAAGGCGTCAACAGCGCCGATTGCGCCTACGACTTCTCGGCCTGGGAAGACCGCGATGGCGAGGTGATTGAACATCTGCTGACCAACGGCACGATCCCCGCAAATGTTCGAAAGCTGTCGCTACGGGCCAGC
>PDWJ01003349.1_pt1 | contig 15442 bp, 9 predicted proteins | sample 1430881 | NCBI WGS metagenome assembly PDWJ01 (sample SAMN01162460, study PRJNA174530) | Oral metagenome, whole genome shotgun sequencing project. | biome: Marine environment; feature: Marine mammal; material: Swab sample of the gingival sulcus; isolation source: swab sample of gingival sulcus... | reverse complement strand
GCAAAGATAAAATTTCCTGAGCACCACCACTCACATTTCCAAAACCGGTAATTCCAACAACAAGAGGACTAATAATTTGAGGTAAACCTTTAGTTTGAATTTCACGACTTACGGCAGCAATCGTTTCTTTTGCCTGATCGAGGTCGTCATATTGATACGCTTGTTTTAATTGCAGAAAGGGTGTTTCGACACCTTGGTGCTTCATCCGCTTACCAAAAGCCCAAAGACTGTTGATCATACCTGCAATTCCGGCAAACTTACCGAAGAAAACCATACGTTTGTTGTTATCATCAACAATCGCTTCATAATCAATCAAACTTGCCTTACTTTGCATGAGGTTCTTCAACAAAGGCATGTTATAGGACTGTCCTTTGATTGTATGAGAAAAGAAAATGTACGTTTTTCCTGCTTCAAAAGAGTCTACCGGCATTTCTTTAACTCCAAACACAACATTAGGCTTGGTCAAATCATCAACGATTTCTGCTCCGGCATCACGATATTCAGAATCTTTAAAAATTCTTTTTTCTGATTGTTCAACGAGTACTGAGTAGCCTTTTTGGCTGAGCATTTTCACAAATTCCGGAACAATAGCAACACGACGTTCCATAGCGTATTCGTCTTCATGACGGATTCCTAAGATTTTATTCATTGTATCTTATTTTATAATAATGATGGGTATAGACTTGTTCAACTATTAAGAAAATAGCAACTCATAGCTAAACCAAAGCATCAGAGATAACAACTAATAACTAAATAATGTTTAGATACCAAGAAACTTAATTTCACCACATACAAGTTTTATCATTTCAATAAAAATCATAAGATCACTCATTTCACATCAAAAACAACAAAAAAACACCGACAACACAGCGAAGCCCACAACACACTGGAAACAAACCACATACAACCAACAAAAAAGAAGTAGCAAAAGCAGCAGGAAAATACCAATAAAATTTGTATTTTTGCCGACCATACTTTCTTTAAAGAGCGGAAAAAGAAGAATAATTAAATAATAATCAATAAAATAGAATCAAATGTCAGATGTAAAACGTGTTTATACCTTCGGTGACGGAAAAGCTGAAGGAAGAGCAGACATGAAAAATTTATTAGGCGGTAAAGGTGCAAACCTCGCTGAAATGAACTTAATCGGAGTACCAGTACCTGCAGGATTTACTATCACTACCGAAGTATGTACCGAATATAACAAAAAAGGTAAAGATGCTGTTGTTGAGCTTATGAAAGCTGAAGTTGAGGCAGGTGTTGCAGCAACTGAAAAAGCTATGAATGCTAAATTCGGTTCAAAAGGTGAAGCATTCCCGCTATTACTTTCTGTTCGATCAGGAGCACGTGTTTCAATGCCGGGTATGATGAACACAGTTCTTAACCTTGGTATGAATGATGATGCGGTAAAGATTCTTGCTGAAAAGTCAGGAAATGCAACATTTGCATGGGATTCATATCGTCGTTTCATTCAGATGTACGGTGATGTGGTAATGGGTGTTGAAGCTGAAGAAGGTCAACATAATCCATTCGAGATCGTTCTTGACAAAGTTAAAAATGAAAAAGGATACAAAGCTGACAACGAAATGACTGTTGAAGATTTACAGGGTGTTGTTGAGGACTTTAAGGCAGTAATCAAAGAATCTGCGGGTAAAGATTTCCCAACAGATCCTTGGGAGCAGCTTTGGGGTGCAGTATGTGCTGTATTCGATTCTTGGAATACTGAAAGAGCAATTCTTTACAGAAGAATGGAAAACATTCCTGAAGAATGGGGTACTGCTGTAAACGTACAAGCAATGGTTTATGGTAATATGGGTGAAAACTCTGCAACAGGTGTATGTTTCTCTCGTGATGCTGCAACAGGTGAAGATATTTTCAATGGCGAATACCTAATTAACGCACAGGGTGAAGACGTTGTTGCCGGTGTTCGTACTCCACAAGAAATCACACTAGAAGGTTCTCGTCGTTGGGCAGAGCGTAACGGTACTTCAGAAGAAGAGCGTGCTGCTAAATTCCCTTCACTAGAAGAATCTATGCCGGAATTATATAAAGAACTTGATACTGTTCAACAGAAACTAGAAGATCATTACAAGGACATGCAGGATATGGAATTTACTATCCAGGATGGTAAACTTTGGATGCTTCAAACTCGTAACGGTAAGCGTACTGCTGCTGCGATGGTTAAGATTGCTGTTGACATGATGGAACAAGGATATTTTGATGAGAAGACTGCTCTTCTTCGTCAGGATCCTAACAAGCTTGATGAGTTATTACACCCTGTATTTGAAAAGGATGCAATGGCTAAGGCAACAATTCTTTCAAAAGGTCTTCCTGCTTCTCCGGGTGCTGCAACAGGTAAGGTTGTATTCTCTGCTAATGACGCTGAAGAATGGGCTGCTAAAGGTGAAAAGGTTATCTTAGTACGTCGTGAAACTTCTCCGGAAGACTTGAAAGGTATGGCTGCTGCTGAAGGTATCCTTACTGAACGTGGCGGTATGACTTCACACGCTGCCGTTGTTGCTCGTGGTATGGGTAAATGTTGTATTTCTTCTGCTGAAGGTCTTTCAGTTGAAGGTAAAAACCTAACAATCAACGGGAAGAAAATTGCTGAAGGTGAATATATTTCTCTAAATGGTACAACAGGTGTTGTTTACGAAGGTGAAGTAGCTACAATCACGCCTTCATTGGAAGGTAACTTCGCTAAGATCATGGAATTGTCTGAGAAAAATACACGCATGTACGTTAGAACAAATGCAGATACTCCTGCTGATGCTCAAACTGCACGTGAATTTGGTGCTAAAGGTATTGGTCTTTGTCGTACTGAGCACATGTTCTTTGAAGGTGACCGTATCTGGAAGATGCGTGAAATGATCCTTGCAGAAGACGTTGAAGGTCGTAAGCTTGCTCTTGACAAACTACTTCCTATTCAGCATGAAGACTTCTACGGAATCCTTAAAGCAATGGATGGATATGGCGTAACTATTCGTTTGTTAGACCCTCCATTACATGAGTTTACTCCAAATGATGAAGCTAGTCAAAAAGAAATGGCTGAAAAATTAGGCGTTGACATCTCTGTTGTCAAGGAAAAAGTAGATGCACTACACGAATTTAACCCAATGTTAGGACACCGTGGTTGTCGTTTAGGTAACACATATCCTGAAATTACAGAAATGCAGGCTCGTGCTATTATTGAAGCTGCTTGTGATCTTAAAAAAGAAGGTTTAGATCCAAAACCTGAAATTATGGTTCCACTTGTAGGTACTGTAAAAGAGCTTAAGATGCAGGAAGAAATTATCAGAACTACTGCTAAAAAAGTTTTCGAAGAAAAAGGTATTGAAGTTGACTACCTAGTAGGTACAATGATTGAGATTCCTAGAGCTGCACTTACAGCAAATGAAGTTGCTGAGGTTGCCGAGTTCTTCTCTTTCGGAACAAATGACCTTACTCAGATGGCTTTCGGATACTCTCGTGATGATGCCGGTAAATTCTTACCAATCTACATAGAAAAAGGTATCCTAAAGCATGATCCATTCCAAAGACTCGATCAAACAGGTGTTGGTCAACTTGTAGAGATGGGTTGTGAAAAAGGTCGTGCTACTCGTCCTGATATTAAGTTAGGTATTTGTGGTGAGCATGGTGGTGAGCCTTCTTCTGTTGAGTTCTGTCACCGAACAGGTCTTGATTATGTATCTTGTTCACCTTTCCGTGTACCTATCGCACGACTTGCTGCTGCACAGGCTGCACTCAGATAAAAAAGACAACAAAAAGACAAAACATCAAATTCCATAGTCTTTGGACTTCCAAAGACTATGGATTAAAACACTGAAAATAAAGCATTTTGCAATAAATATTGTTATTTTCATAATGGATGTATGTTTATGTTTAATATTTTCTAACAGTGAATTGTTAAGAGAAAATTAACTTCTTAACAAGATTAAAAACCGCGGAAAGCAATTTTGGCGGTTTTTTTTGTTATCTTCGCACTTAGACAAACACACAATAGTAAAAAATATCCGAATAGATGTGAATTTATTTTTCATCATTTTCACATTCCGGATAATTAAAACCTAAAAAATATGGCAAACACAAATCTGGATCTCTCCAAATACGGGATTCAAAACGTAACAAAAGTTTATCACAATCCTACTTATGAGACACTTTATGAACATGAAATGACTCCGAACCTTGAGGGTTATGAAAAAGGATTTGAAACAGAACTAGGAGCCGTAAATGTTATGACTGGTATTTTTACGGGTCGCTCGCCTAAAGACAAGTATATCGTTAAAGACGACATTACCAAAGACACTATTTGGTGGACAAGCCCTCAAGCCCCAAATGACAACAAGCCGATTACACAAGAAGTATGGAAAGATCTGAAAGAAATTAGTGCAGAACAACTTTCCAACAAAACGCTTTATGTGATGGACACATTCTGTGGAGCAACACCTGAATCACGACTAAAAGTTCGATTTATCATGGAAGTTGCATGGCAAGCACACTTTGTTAAAAATATGTTTATTCGCCCAAATGAAGAGGAGTTGGCTGCTTATGGTGAACCGGATTTCGTTGTATTGAATGCTTCAAAAACTACCAACAAAAAATTTGAAGAACACAAACTAAACTCTGAGGTTTATACAGTGTTCAATCTTACTGAAAGAATGCAAGTTATTGGTGGCTCTTGGTATGGTGGAGAAATGAAGAAAGGTATTTTCGCAATGATGAACTACTACCTTCCACTTCAAGGCATTGCTGCAATGCACTGCTCTGCAAATAAAGGCAAAGATGGTGATGTTGCAATCTTTTTTGGTCTTTCCGGAACAGGAAAAACCACTCTTTCTACAGATCCAAACCGCGAACTTATCGGTGATGATGAACACGGTTGGGATAATGATGGTGTATTCAATTTTGAGGGTGGTTGTTATGCAAAAACAATCAATCTTGACAAAGAATCAGAACCTGACATTTACAATGCCATAAAAAGAGATGCTTTGCTCGAAAATGTTACGGTAGATGAAAATGGAAAAATAGATTTCAATGATGGATCAACAACACAAAACACAAGAGTATCCTACCCGATCTACCATATAGACAATATCGTAAAACCAGTTTCAAAAGCAGGACACGCATCCAAAGTGATTTTCCTTACGGCTGACGCATTTGGTGTTCTTCCTCCATTGGCAAAACTTACTCCTGAACAAACAAAGTATCATTTCCTTTCAGGATTTACCGCAAAACTTGCCGGTACAGAGCGAGGTGTTACAACTCCGCAACCTACCTTCTCAGCGTGCTTCGGTGCAGCATTCTTATCGCTACACCCAACAAAGTACGGACAAGAACTGGTGAAAAAAATGCAGGCAAGTGGTGCAACAGCATACCTTGTAAACACCGGATGGAATGGAACAGGAAAAAGAATTAGTATCAAAGACACAAGAGCAATCATTGATAGAATCTTAGACGGCTCTATCGAGAAAGCTGAAACACATACGTTACCAATTTTCAACCTTGAAATTCCGTACGAATTGGAAGGCGTAGATACAAATATTCTTGATCCAAGAAATACATACGCAAATGCTGAAGAATGGAATGAAAAAGCAAAAGACTTAGCTAAAAAATTCATCACAAATTTTGAAAAATATACGGATAATGAAGAAGGTAAATCCCTTGTAGCAGCGGGTCCTATTCTTTAATTCTCCATAAAGTTAATAGAAGTGTAAGCCTGGCGAGTGTCAGGCTTATTTTATTTAGCGAAAGGGCTTGTTTTTTTCTATTTTTTTTTATAATTTTAACATAAATATTGAGACGGATAGTATTGCATCATTTTCAATGATTTGATACCCTTCTTAATCAATCTAAAAACATCATAATATGTTTTTTAGATATGTTTAAATTAATTCAATTATTAACCCTTAATACATTTCAACATGTCAAAAAAAATAGGTAAAGTAGTATTATCAAATGAAGATTTAGTAGTTGTTAAACATTGTGTCCCTAATGGCGATAGACAATATGGGTGTTATAAACCTGCAGAACCGCCAATTCCGTTTGATGTTTATATAGAGTATGATCTTGATCCAATTGAAGGCACTGCTCCATATCCTGTTGACAAGATCAAAAATGTTTCGGCAACTAATTTTAGAAATTGTCCTGGACAATTATAATTTACTGCTTATTTGATTGAGGAAGTCGTGTCTATATTGATTAGGCACGACTTTTCTTTTTTTGTATTTTTGTCAAAATATTTTTCCGGTGAATTACATAAAAATTGAAAATCTTACAAAATCGTACGGCGAGAAACTTCTCTTCGAGAACATTTCTTTTACAATTAATAAAGGTCAAAAAGTTGCTTTGGTTGCCAAAAACGGCTCAGGAAAAACAAGCCTCTTAAACCTTATATTGGGTAAAGACATCCCCGACTCCGGAAAAATTGAGATAAATAAAGACATCATTATCAGCTACCTCAGCCAGAACCCAAACCTAAATGAAAAGCACAGCATCCTAGAAACCATCTACGAATCGACCAACCCAAAGATTCAGATTCTAAAGAGATACAACGAGTTAATTCTAAATAATGATAAAAGCTCTCACGAAGAATTAGAAGAAATCATCAGCACAATAGACAATCAACAATTATGGAATTTTGAATCTGAAATTAAAGAAATTCTCGGACAATTCAAGATTCAAAATCTACAATTAAAAATCAATCAGCTGAGTGGCGGACAAAAAAAACGTGTTGCTCTTGCCAAAACCTTGGTCGAAGAATCCAATATCATTATTCTGGACGAACCCACCAACCACCTGGACATAGACATGATCGAATGGCTCGAAGCATACTTGGACAAACAAAATAAAAGTGTATTTCTGATTACCCATGACAGGTATTTTCTGGATCGTGTATGCGATGAGATTCTTGAAATGGAACACCAACAAATTTATCATCACCGAGGAAACTATAACTATTACCTTGAAAAAAAGAATGAACGAGAAATTCAAGAAAATGCAAGCATCGACAAAGCTCGAAACCTATACAAAAAAGAGCTTGAATGGATGAGAAGACAACCCAAAGCAAGAACAACAAAATCAAAAGCCCGCATAGATTCTTTCTATGAACTAAAAAAAACAGCTCACAAAAAAACCACAAACAATAAAACAAAACTTGAAGTAGATGCTTCCCGAATCGGCAAAAAAATTATTGAACTAAAATCCATAAGCAAGTTTTACAGCGACCTGACTCTTATAAAAAACTTTAGTTATATCTTCAAAAGAGGTGAACGCATTGGAATAGTGGGCGAAAACGGATGTGGAAAATCAACTTTATTAAATATAATCACGAAGAAAATTGAACCTGACACCGGTGAAGTTGTGCATGGACTCACAACTGACATAGGATATTACAATCAAGAAGGACTCAAGCCAAAGCCGGGAAAACGAATTATTGAAATTGTAAAGGAAATTGCTGAAAATGTCCGTCTAAAACAGGGAGTTATCTCAGCATCGCAGTTCCTTCACCATTTCGGATTCGACCACAACAGTCAATACAATTATTTTGAAAACCTAAGTGGTGGTGAAAAACGCAAACTTCACCTGCTCCTTACCTTAATTAAAAACCCTAACTTTTTAATTTTGGATGAGCCGACCAACGACCTCGACATCGAAACACTTAGAACGCTTGAAGAATTTATTCAAGAATTTCCGGGTTGTGTACTCATCGTCTCTCACGACAGATACTTCCTTGATAGGTCTGTCGACTACATCATCGCATTTAAAGGAAACGGAATTTTAAAAATCTACCCCGGAAACTATAGCAATTACTTCAACAAACGAAACGAAGAACTAAAACAGGAAAAACAAAGCAAAAAAATAAAAGGCACAACAAAAACCAAAAACAAAAGTGAAAAAGTAAAAAAACTAAGCTTCAAAGAAAAACAAGAACTTGAGAAACTTGAAGAGATTATTCCTCGGCTCGAAGAAGAAAAAGAAGCTATTTTGGAACAAATGAACCTTGAGACGGATAATAATAAACTTTTAGAAATTTCAAATAAATACGCCATACTTACAGAAACACTTGAAGAAAAAGAACTTCGTTGGCTCGAACTAAGTGATTATTAATCAAAATTTTTCATTCAACAGTTTCCCACTTGGTGCATAATTACTCAAAATATACAACAAACAATGCTTAGGTTCTTTGTCATCACCTCTCAAATAGCACTTATACTTTTGATGGTCTTTTGCAATAGAGACGTTCAAAATCGAAGTGATGAACTTCTCGCACCAATAACGAAGCAAGTAAACGAAATAAAACAAATTAATAAACGAACGATTACCCACATCAATCGTTCGACCAAAAGAACAACCATAAAAAAAAGAATTACAAATAAAAATCTATCTGAAAGGTACTTCGACAGCTTACCCGCTATAGAACAAAAGAAAGCACTGTTAAATCTTACACCAACAGAAGTCAAGCTTTTCTTTAAGCATTATTTTAATGAGAGCGTTTATTCAAACTTATCAACGCTTGCTCCGCAAAGCAGCGTATTTGTCGTATTTGAAAATGATATTCTAACACAATCCGGAGATCATTATTTCACAAATGGAGTAGAAATCGGACTAAGCAACCCTTTTCTTGTGGAATCTCCCATAAATAATTTGTTACACCCTTACACTTATAACGGCATCAATTCCTACGGGATTTCTATAACTCAAAATATCTACACTCCCAAACACCCGGATATAGATGAAATCCATTATAATGATCGACCATTTTCCGGTGTATTATTTGTTCGTCATTATAAAAACACCTATGATCCGACAAAAAACATAAAACTCTATTCACATCTCGACCTTGGTGTTTTAGGACCTTTATCCTTCGCCGGAAGGATTCAAAGATCCATGCACAACAAAAAACCAAAGGATTGGTTAGTTCAAATAAACAACACACCATATATCAACTACTTAATTGCACTTTCAAAAATCATCCCGATAGGAAAATATTTTAATATTTCCACAAACTTCAAACTCGAAGCCGGATCGATTTACAACAATATTGCACCCGAAATAAAAATAAACATTGGCAATGGAAGTGATGCCTTCTCAAGCAAAAATAACTGGTGGTCATTGTATTCGCAACTGCAATACAAACGAGTATTTTACGATGCTACTTTAAGGGGTGGTTTTTTTTCTAAAAACACCTATTTTATTCATAATAAAGATATTACAAAAAATGTCATCCATGTTGAAAGTGGGGTCAGGTTTAAAATAAAACACATACTCCTTGGCATTCAATACAATTACTTATCAAAAGAGTTTAACACCGGGGAATCACACAGTTGGGGACAAATTCAGGTAAACTACATTTATTAATTATGACAAAAATCTCATTAGCACCTTTGCAAGGTTTAACTGACAGCATATTCAGAAACACCTATTTCAACTATTTTGAAGGAATAGACAAAGCGTACACGCCATATTTTGCAACAAGTCCGGCTGCACATTACAGAAAATCCTTATTATTAAAAAAACTTGACCATCAGTGTCCGGGAATGGAGTTAATTCCGCAAATATTGAGCAAGGATGTTGAACAAACAATAAATATCTGCCATTCTTTTGAGGAGTTGGGTTACGAAGAAGTGAACCTGAACATAGGCTGCCCCTACCCCAGAGTGCATCGGAAAATGCGAGGAAGCGGTTTATTACCACACCCCGAATACTTAGAAGAATACCTTAGCAAAGTCATTGAAAACATTCACTTGAAATTTTCCGTAAAAATCCGTCTCGGACTGAAAAACACGAATGAAATAGATGCACTGATTCCAATTTTCAACAAACTAAATTTGTCTGAGGTAATTATACACCCTCGCACAGCAAGTCAACTGTATGAGGGAAGCATCAATTATGAAAAGTTTCAGGAAGCCGCATCCAAAATCAAGCACAAAGTTGTTTACAATGGAGACATTAATACTCCGGAAGATTTCTACCGGGTAAAAAATCAAAATCCAAACATCACTGAATACATGCTTGGACGAGGGATATTAAGAGACCCTTTTCTACCCATGAAGATTAAGAGTATTGAACTTCCCGACAAAGAAAAGCAAAAGGTAATACTAAAAACGTTTATTGATGAGCTGTATCGCAATTTCTGTAAAAAAAGAAGAAATTCTGATTCATTTCCTTCGGTAATGAAAGAATTCTGGCTCTACCTATCCCATTCTTTCGAATATTCGGAAGAGATATTCAACAAAATAAAAGTAGTGAAAGATAAGGTTTCGTACGAAAAAGAAGTGAATACTATTTTTGAAGATTATAAAATAAAATCCTAAAAAACAACAAGGGGTGCTACAAGCACCCCTCATTACCAAATATTTATAAATAATTTTTAGTCACCCAAAATATCAATTTGCACAGCAAATAAGAAATTGATATAAGCATTAATGTTTTCAGCAGGGTATTCAACAGTATCGTCTGTTTCTACAAACACCCAAAAGTCTCCGGTTTCAACAAGACTCTTATATTCTGATAAAGATACCACATCTAAAGTAATAAAGTCAGAACCTGAGCTAATGTTATCTTGCGATGCAATTAAAACCTCATCAGTTCGTTGTTCATCTGCTGAAACAAAAATTTTAAGTCCTCTTATGAAAGACATATCAAAACCTTGCCCTTTATCCAGTCCTACTGTAATTTCCTGAACACCTTCAAATTCTAGAGCTTCAAGATTATATTCTAGAGCAGCTACTGAATCATAGTCAAATTGTACGTGAATTGATTCAACTTCTACCTTCGCACCCTTTTCTACCTTATTAAGCACAAATTCAAAGTCTTGAGTTCTCTGAGTAACTTTTAATGATTTAAAATCATTTTCAACCAAATTACAAGCTACAAATCCTAAAGTAGAAAAAAGGATCAATGCTAAAAATAACAGTTTGTTTGTTTTCATTGTATTAAGTGTTTAAGTTAAAAAATTTTATTTCGAGACTAAGGTACTATTTTTTTTTAAAACAATAACTTCCGTTTAAAAAAATTTGTTTATCTATTTTGATTAAAAACAAGCAAACACCTACTGATTAAGCATAATAGGCATTATAAGCATGAAGATATCAGCAATTTGTTCTTCTTCGTAAATCGGGCACAAAATTCCGGCTCTATTCGGTGCTGACATTTCAATTCGAATTTGAGCAGCATCTAAGTTATTCACCATCTCATAAAGAAAGCGCGAGTTAAAGCCAATTTCTAAATATTCACCTTCATATTCACAACGAAGAGTTTCCTCCGCTTCATTACTAAAGTCAATATCTTCAGCACTTAGCACCAATGTTTGGTCACTAATCTTCAGACGAACTTGATGTGTTGATTGATTTGCAAAAATAGAAACACGCTTAATTGCATTAAGAAAAGTAATGCGATCTACCGTTAACACATTAGGATTATCTAAAGGAATTACAGCTTCATAGTTTGGATACTTACCCTCTATCAAACGACAAACCAAAACAATGTTCTCAAACTCAAAACGCGCATTGATTTCATCATATTGAAGCTTTACGGGAGTTTCATCAAATTTAAGAACACCTTTGAGTTGGTTCAATGGTTTCTTAGGTAAAATGAATGATCCGTTACGGTTTGCTTTAACATCTGAACGTCTGTAACGAACCAACTTATGTGCATCAGTAGCTACAAAAGTTAAATCATCGGTAGTTAATTCACAATTAACACCCGTCATCACCGGACGCAACTCATCATTGCCTGTCGCAAAAACTGTCTTGCTTATAACGTTAGCTAACAATTCCGAATCAACAGTAATTTCTGACACGTTTTCCATTTCCGGAATTTTCGGAAATTCATCACTGTTGTGACCTATCAACTTATATTTCCCTTCAACGGCAGACAACTCAATGCCATAATTTTCTTCATTGATATTAAATGTAACAGGAATATCAGAGAAGGTCTTTAGCGTGTCTATCAATATTTTTGCAGGAATCGCTATTCTACCAGTTCCATCCGACATATCCGTAAAAAGAGAGATTGTCATTGTAGTTTCTAAATCAGAAGCTGTAATTCTTAAGCCTTCCTCATGTAATTCAAAAAGGAAATCATCAAGAATTGGAAGCGTATTATTTGAGGCGATCACACCACCAATAGATTGCAAGCCCTTCAATAAGGCTGTACTGGAAATAATGAATTTCATATATTTTTTTCTTTTATTCGTACATTAATGTTTGTCCATAAAACCCGATTTCGTTGCTATGCTCGGCTGAAAAAGATAACCATTCAATTCAGGATTCTCGCATTTTCAACATTCGCAAACTTCAAATTTGGAACAGTCCGAAGAAACATTCCACAAATTTCCAACTTTATGGGCAAAAACCTATCGACCGGCACATCCAAAAAAGCACACCGGAAAGCGTAAAAATATTAATTTTCCACGAATCCTGCACATAAAAATCAGATATATTTCAACAAAAATTTGTTAAGATTTTCGGAATTCCAATTTCTTTTCTTCTCCTTTCAACAATCGTTGAATATTCGTACGATGCGTAATTGGAATAAATAAAGCGATCACAATGGAAAGAACAAGAATGGGCAGCTCTGACACCCCAAAGGCATAGACCAAAAAAGGCAAGCTAATCGCAACAAGCATTGAGCCAACAGAAACAATTCTTGTTGTTATGAATATTAACGCAAAAACCCCTAATTCGATAAGTATCACCTGCCAAGGAAACAAGGCTATGGCAACACCGAGAAGAGTTGCAACACCTTTTCCACCTTTAAAACCGGCAAACACCGGAAATATATGTCCAAGCACCGATGCTATCGCTAAAACAATTTGAAACAGTGAAAAAGAAAAATTGTATAAACTATCGACAGGCACAAAAGTCCCTAAATATACCGCTAACCATCCTTTTAAAGCATCAATAATCAGAACAAGAACTCCGACTTTCCACCCCAACACTCTTATTGTATTTGTTGCTCCCGCATTTCCACTGCCTTGATCACGAATATCCATACCAAAAAAGACTCTGCTAATCCACACAGAACTGGGAATTGAACCAAGTAAATATGCCACAACAATGAATATAACTGCCATTTGTTTTTATTTATACGTTCAGATTACAAAAATAAAGTTTGCCTTAACACATACCTTCCCATTAACATTAATTTTCCCCTTTTTGTTTGGCAAATCGCCGCATCTTTCGGACAAAGTGACGTTGTTTTTCTTCCGTTGAAAGAATATATTCATAAGGCTGTTTGTCTTTGTCGTCATCAAACTTACGCCTACTCTCTTTGGTTTCAAGAAGAATATTATTATACTCATTATCAGATGAAACCGACTGCATCACACCATTTGCATAATTGAAGAAATACCAGTTTTTATTTGAAGTTTTCAAATACATATTCACTTCCTGCCCCGAACGTTTATTCACAACCTCAATCCATCCGTCCACATATTTATTCAAATGTACTTTTCCAACCAAGGCAACCCCAATCGGACCATAAGAGATGTAAGATCGTGACTGCTGATTCCAATACAATTGAACATCATTAAACACAATCGTAGCATCAAGACCTGTAGGCAAACGTTTTGGAGCTCCATACAAACTAATGTCTGTTTTGTACTTATCAGCAGCTTCTTTTCCGAGCATCATTTCAAAAGCTCGACCAATTTCTCCATTTTTCACATCGACGCCTTTGAGATTCGTCAAACGAATACTGTCAGAAATAACACGCAATGCCGAATTTGAAAATGGGAAATCAGCTTTTAACACGTAGTGTAAAACCGTAGAATCCGGAATTACAAAGTGTGAAAAACTACCAACGCCATCAAAACTAAAATAACCGGAATCTACCAACACATTGATTTCCCCTGCACCATGAATCATACAACGATTTGTATTAAAAGAAAAATACGGTTCTGCCAAATTGAAATTATTCAGCTTTTCAGATGATGCTATTTTATAAGAACTCGTTCCCTTGTCGTAAGTTATTTGACCATTCTGCTCAAAAATCAGATAATCACTTTTCTGATATTTGGACGATAACATCACAGGATATACATCATTTGCAACAGGTGAAGCCACCAAACCGTTAAACAATGGATTTCCTTGCAGATCAATAAGAGTATCAGCCCAAGGAATAACAACTTTTTTAGGGTTGAGTTCGCTCTGAAAATACACCCAACTCTGATTCACATTTTGACAATCGTGCTGAATTTGGTATCCGCCGATAAAGTTAAGAAACGGAGAAGAGGTCTTCAAACTAATATCTCCCTTAAATTGGAAATAAGGATTCAGCATAAAATTATCATTTTCGACAATTGTTGCCTTTGCAATGGTACTCATCGTCGAATCCACTCGAATTTCTTCAAAGAAAATATTTTGAGTTTCCAGCTCATCACCATCGTAAGCATAATAACCTTGTGCCAAATACTCTTTGGATGAATTTATGTGAACATTTGCCTCCCGAATAACGTGCGACTTATTGGTTCTCGAAGCAATAATATTTGAATTTATTAATGAATCAACCTTCGCTCCCTCTCGCACGACCAAATGATTGTTTTGTGGAAATATTGCCGCATCGGCTACAAACAACCGTCGCACAGCATCAAACTCCATCACATTCTCTTTCAGATCATAGTCAGCCGTTGAAGAATAGAACTTTAATGAATCTAACTTTTCATTTAAAGACACAAACAAAGCTCCGTCCATTTCAGCATCAATCAAGCTTTTTTGATCAAGCGTATCAAGACTTCTATTCTGATTCAACAAATGCTGTAAATCAATGTGTTGTTTTTCCATATCCCAATACAACGCATCCACATCCGAAGTGTATTCAACAATGGCAAAGTCTATCAGGTTTCCGATATTGTTTTTAAATGTTGCTTTTTTCGTATTAAAATCTATATCAGACTTGAATTTTTGAAAACCCAAAGCATAGCGAGTGCTATCATCGGAATAGATGTACGCATCCGAAGTGTCCGCACCAAAGCTCATATTTTTAAACACAAAATAGTCGGAGTGTAAATTTCCGTCTTTAACGCGACTAACTCCCTCACCTTTCAATGCTTCAGAGGTTAATATCAGACTCCCCTCATGACTATTTTGATCTTTATACATCATAAAAGGAGCATTTTGACTATTTACGATCAATGAATCGGAATAAGGTTGCCAATGCTCATACACATTTTCTGCTTGCACTAAAGGATACTCAACCTCTCCCAACAATTCTTCAAGATGAAAATCTTCGACAACAGCATTCATCGAATCCGGAAAAAAGATCAAGCTATCGGCCTTTGATACCGATGTAAGAAAATCCAAAGTTCCGGCAGCAACAACCCCACGATTACTCAAACTTAGGCTATCATAAAACACACCCTTTCCGCCATAAGCTGAAAGTCCTTGCTCCGGCGTAAAAGTCGAAAAACCAAGTGAATAATCAGGCATAATTCCCAATGCTT
>PDWJ01003347.1_pt1 | contig 15451 bp, 8 predicted proteins | sample 1430881 | NCBI WGS metagenome assembly PDWJ01 (sample SAMN01162460, study PRJNA174530) | Oral metagenome, whole genome shotgun sequencing project. | biome: Marine environment; feature: Marine mammal; material: Swab sample of the gingival sulcus; isolation source: swab sample of gingival sulcus... | reverse complement strand
CAAATGTACATGATAATTTTGAAATGCCGCATGGACAGCTGTTTTTTTAAGCTACCTTAAAGTGATAAACGACTTTTTCGGCCATATTGAAGCTCCGAAGTTCAATTTTAACAAAGGCTGGTTTTACCAGATGTTTGAGCCGGATTCTCTGATGGATGTTATCGAAAACAGACTGAAAGAACGCGATTGCTCGCCCGAAGACCGCAAACAGTTGGAAGAAATGTTAAGCACATTGGATGAAAATGATAACAATGTGATGTTTATCGCCAAATTAAAATAATGTGCAGGTTTGTGGATAAGACGCTTTTTTAATTAATCAATTTGTTTATAATACTTAAAAAGGGATAATGGGTGAACTGTGAGTGTGTCATGATGTGTTTTATTCTAATATTTGACCTTTTGATATCAGTATTTTTTTTAGTTGTTCATAAGAGACTTCCTGTACCGATGTGTTTTCTTCAACGGCTATCACAGAAGCTGCGCCTGCCGATTGTCCCAGAATCATAAAAACCGGCTCCATACGAATCGACCCGAAAGCGATATGGCTCGAAGACACGCATACGGGAACGAGCAGGTTCGTGCATTCTTCCGTATTGGGAATAATCGAACCGTAAGGTATTTGATAAGGTTTCGGTGGATGAACCCCGATGTCTCCTTCATTTTGCACGTATCCGTTTTCCGTCACATATCGCTGCACATGATGAGAATCCATCGTATAAGAAGCCATACCTACCGGATTTGGAGCATGTCTCTTTCCCATGACATCATTTTCCGTCATGACATATTCTCCTATCATTCTTCTGCTCTCTCGAACATATAGTTGATAGGGCCAATGACCGTTGTCTTCGAACTCGTCTCTTGCCAGTCCCCAATTTTGCATCTGCATACGGATTTTTTCCGGTACGCGTTCGTCATTGGAAACGAAAAACAGAAGCCCTTTCTGATAGTTTTTATGTTCTTCGATTATCTCTTTTCTCCGTTCATAAGAGGCTTCGGGATAATCATAATTCATCCCGATAAAATCACTGCTGAAAGGCCCGTGATTATTCGTGTCTGTTTTACGGTTAGGGATCATGTCGAATTTATCAAACCATTCATCCCAGCCGCTCTGAAATACCCGAGCGAGCAATTCGTAATTTTCCGGATGATAGTTTCGGGGTTTTTCAAACGGAATACGATTGTCCGGGTGATTGCTCATGCACAATCTGAAGCAATATGCCTGTATTTTATAATCACCGGAACCCTTTTCTCCGGGCGGTTCGTCGGAGATAAACGGAAGTAATCCGCCGGAAGATAAACCACCCAAATGCTTATCGGGCGAAACGAGAATTACTTTTTTACCCGAACGGGCAACTTCTACGGCGGCAATTACTGCTGCTGATGTCCCACCGTAAACAATTACATCAGCTTTGTATACATAATCCGAAGTGCATCCGGATAATTGTAATGCAATCATCAGCAAAACACCGTATATGTATACCGTTTTTCTCATTGTTACTCTTTTAGTTTCACCTCCAGCACTTGTTTGTCTTTCAATAGCCTTTCTTTTAACAAAAGGTAGTCAATGTCCTGAACGGCTGTTTTTTGTTCGATGGCCATATTCTGTAATTCTTTCGTGCGAAATTTTAACGTTTCAAGTTGGGATTCAGAGAAACATCCCAAGCCGGATAAGGCATATAGTTGCGGTTGTCTGTCCAAGTCGCATCCGTGATGGGTATTTTCTCTTGTGCCGTCACTCCCGATACAATTTCGACCGGCTCGTTGGCAACACGCTCTGCAAAAGTTTTCTTAAGTATATTCATACGTAATTGATCGGCGCGTCGCGTAACCAAAGCCGGATGATAGCCGGCAACTTCCCATCCATGTTCTGCAAGTACAGTATCAGCAAAGGCTTGTCCGCTCAGCCCCGATATGAGATCGGGCAACCCCGCGCGCCGACGTACCCTGTTTACACATTCGTAAGCTTTCGCATTGGGAGAGCCCGCAGAACGTGCTTGCGACTCAGCATACCACAACAGTACTTCGGCATAACGAATCATTTTTCTTCGCTGCGAGGTAAACTGACACATATTAACTCCTTTGTTATAATCATAATCTTGTACGTCGTTAATTCCCGATCCGGAAACGGTCGTTGTGCAAAACATAGGATGAAGCTCAGGCACCAGCCAATTCCCTTTCTCATCCTTATCCCACCAGTTAATCAACGGATTACCTATCTTGTTCTGGTAAAGAATTTTGGATGAATAAACAGCCTCTTTTCGCGGACCTTCGGGCATGCGTTTCCAGAAGCGGATTTCTCCCCAAAAGTCACCCCAGCCACCTTGAGACTCGAAAAGCTGAGTATTACAGAACGATGTGCCTTCGCCATCGGTAAATAGTCCATTCGCATTAACGCCCAGCACTGTTTCCTGTGTATAATTATGTGTGATGTCATATACGAACTTAAATTCGGTCTCCAACGTGTATTCATACACGCCTTTCTCTACACCTTCAATAACTGCCAACGCTTCTTCGGCGGCTTTCTCATAATACTGTTTTTCATTGATCGGCCAGCCCGCCATAGCCATATAAACGGCAGCCAACGTCGCGCGTGCCGCCTGGTAAGTCACAAACGTATTTACGCCAAAGAGCTTTCCCGGTTCCGTTTTATAGTCGGTCGGCAAAAGTTCCTGACAATCGAGTAGATCGGGAACGATTACCCTTTCATATACTTCTTTTTCCGAGCTGAGAGGGATATTCATCTCTACCTCGTTCTTGAGAATAAGAGGCAGTGGTCCCCATATACGTACCAGATTAAAATAAGCAATGGCACGCCAGAATTTTGCCTGACCGATAACCATGTTTTTTTCTTTATCTGCAATGGGGGTCTCGTTAATATTCTCCAGAATATAATTGGCAGCTTTGATCAATGTATAATTACCTGACCATGTCTGAGCTAAGGCAATATTACCGTCGGTCGGACGGAAACCGTCTATCTCGGCATACCACATTTTGTTACTGCCCGGATTTGTCGTGGCATCATCGCCCTGCATAAAGTTTGGTGCTGTAAGGTTTGTGTTAGCTTGTATCTGGGCAACTTTACTGTATAATGCCGTGAGGGCTAGATCAACCTCTTTCTGTGAAGAGAACTTACGAAGCGTCAGCTTTCCCTTCGGATCTTCCTTCAAAAAATCATTACAGGAAAATATCCCGAATGATAAAATAAAAAATCCTGATATAGTGATTATTTTTTTCATATCTGTAAATGTTAAATGTTAAAAGTTTGCATTGATTCCCAATAAGAAAGTCCGCGGAGCAGGGAATGTACCCATATCAATACCGTTATCTACATCGACATTTGGTCCGGCAGAAACATTAGCCGGATCCATACCTGAATATCCGGTGATGGTAAACACATTTTGACAGCTGAAGGATAGACGAAGGTCGGCAAACTTGATTATTTTTTTTGGTAATGAGTATGAGAGGTTAACATTTTCTAGCCGGAAGTAACCGGCATTTTCGACCCATTGCGACGAATTTCCATAATTACGGTTGCTTGCATTCTTTAAAGATGAATAACTTGCTCCCGCACCCACTTTATCATAATTGTTTTCATATGCTTCTTTTAGCGTGATGAAACGGCTTGGCCCTGTCATGGTAGACATTGCAAAGCGTGTCAGGTTTATCTTGTCTATTCCGAACTGCCCGCTGAAAAACAAGTTCAACTCCCAATTCTTCCAATGTATCCGATTGTTCCAGCCCAAAGTGAAATCGGGAAGAGAATTGCCGATGATTTGACGGTCTTCGGAATCCAATTTGTTGTTTTGATTGACATCTTTAAACTTATTACATCCATTCTCATCAATACCATCCCAGACATATCCGTATAAAAGACCCAACGGCTCTCCGACTTTTACCAGAGATACTTCGTTGACAAAACCACCCCATAATGTATTGCCAAAGATAAAATTTTCTCCTCCGAGAGACAACACTTTATTTTTTAACCATGTGCCATTGAATGAACTAGTCCAATTCCAATCGGCAGTTTCCACTAATCGTGCAGATACAGAAACTTCTACGCCTTTGTTAAGCACTTCACCGTCGTTTACCCAATAGTCTCCGCCGCCATTATAACTCGGAATATGTTTTCTGAGTAGTCCGTCCTTTGTCTTCTTATCGTAATAGTCGATAGAAAAGTTTAGTTTGTTATCAAGCATGGAGAAATCAATTCCTAAATCCCATTGAAGAGTCTTCTCCCAACTTAGGTTGGGAGTGGTGAATATGCCGGCATAATAACCTGTTCGTTGAGTTGTTGTTCCGAAAGCCGTATTGGCTTCCCAAAGCAATCCCAATGTTTCATAAGGATTTAGAGCCTGACTGCCTACAATTCCGTAACTGCTTCTAATCTTGAATTGTTGAAAAATTGATTGTTCTTTCATAAAGTTTTCATTTCCCAAATTCCAAGCAAGAGCCAAAGAAGGAAAATAACCCCACTTATTATTTGTGAATACGGAAGAACCATCGGCGCGGAATGTAGTTGTAAAGATGTAGCGGTCAGCATAATTATATATCACTCGTCCGATACCCGAAAGCAATGTTCTTTTGCTATATCCGTTTCTAAGGTTTTTCGAACCCGCAAGGTTTATGTTCCAGTAACCTACGCTCTCTATTGGCAAGTTGTTGCCGGAGATGTTTATGGTACGCCTCTCCGAAGAGGTCGACTCGAAGATAGCTGACGCTGTCACCGCATGTTTATCCCATTGACCGTTATAGGAAATGTTATTGATTGTCTGCAATACCATACGGTAATCATCGCTGTTATTTGCCCAACTCTGCCGGTAGACAGTTGTCGGGCCAAATGAATATCCCTTACCATCATAGTAATCCACGCCATTAGTAGTTGTAAAGGTGAGCCAAGGCGTGATGGTAAACCTTAAATCGACATGTCCTGTTATCCGGTTAGCTTTGCTTTCGGATGGTGCTTCTCTGATTTCTCCCATCGGGTTTGCTTCGATGTTGTTGTACGGATCCCAATTATATTTACCTTTCTCATCTTGCATTTCCATTGTCGGAGAATAATTCAATGCTTTAAACATCGGATTAGGTCCGGTACTGAACCATGCTCCTTTGAAGTCTGAGTGTTCCGCCATGATATCGGTTGTAAGATGAAACCACGGGGTCAGCTTAGAAGTCAGGTTAAACTTGAACTGATATTTATCCGATTTGTTATTTTCGACAATACCTCTTTCCGAATTATATCGTCCCGACACATAATATTGTGTTTTTTTATTTCCGCTGGATATTGTCACCTTATAATCCTGTGTCATCCCGGTACTGAAAAAAACATCTTGCCAATCAATACCCATTGTACCGTTCTTATATCCTTCTATCTCACTGTCTGAAAAAGCGTTCGGATTTTTGATATCACGATAAGCCAAAGCCGATTCGTAAGGTGTCAACATTTTATATTGCTTTGCCAGATTTGAGAAACCCAGACGAGCATCGAAGTTTATCTGTTGATGATTGGCTTTTCCCTTTCGAGTTGTAATTAAAATTACGCCGTTTGCTCCGCGTGAGCCGTAGATAGCTGTAGAAGAGGCATCTTTCAATATCTGAACAGATTCAATATCTTCCGGTGCAATCCCTGACTCTCCGTTTTCACGTACTAATCCGTCTACCACATATAACGGCGAATTGTTCCGGTATACAGAGTTTACACCACGAATACGTATTTTGGCATATGAACCCGGTTGTCCGTCTTTTTGAACAGAGACCCCCGATACGCGTCCCTGCAAACCATCGGATATATTCGAGAGATGCTGATCTTTAAAGCTCTTATAATCCATTACGCTCACAGAACCGGACAAGTCGACTTTTTTAATTGTTCCATATCCGACCACTACGATTTCATCTAAGGCTTGCATATTTTCCGAGAGTATGATCTTCAATATCGACCGGTCTTTTGTTTCGATTTCGCGCGTGTTATAACCGATGTACGATATGATTAACATCGCATTGTCGGAGATGTTCAATGAAAATTCACCATCTTGATTCGTAATCGTTCCGTTCGAAGGATTTCCTTTTTCCACCACATTAGCGCCGATAATCGGTTCTCCTTCCGCATCAACGATTTTTCCGGAGACATCTTTTCTTTGCTGTGTTACCGTTGTTTTCTTTGTTTCTTTATCTTTTTTATAAAGCACGATATGCTTGTCCGAAATAGAATAACTCACATTTTCACCGGCAAATAATTCGTTAAGGACATCCGTTACCAAACGGTTTTCGACTTTAACAGAGACCTTTCGTCCGGCATTAATTTGTCTCGAATTATACGTAAAATAAAAATCGCTTTTTTGCTCGATCACGGATAGCACTTCCCGCACTGTTGCTTCTTGCATATCCAAAGACAGTCGTACTGACTGCGAATATGAAAGATTCGCCATCGTCTGCAATGTTCCGAGTGTCAAAAAAAGCAATATACATCTCATGATAATCAGACTTTTTCGGATCGATGACACGATTTGTTCATCGCCCGCTTTGTTTTTCGTGTAAAAGTTCATACTTTTGTAATTGGTTAATGAATAATATTTTGTTTGTTGACAATGTTATTTAATGTATCAGAACCGGAGATGTTGGCGCATTTCCGGTTTTTTCTTACTCGCACAGTTTTTTCATAGGCAATTCATTTTTTACGGTTTATAAGTTCTATTTTCCCATCGTTCAAAACTCGATAATCAATCAGTCCGGTTTCTTTCAGCAAAGACAATATCCGTTCCAAAGAATCCGTTTCCCGAAAGCGGCAAGTATATATGTCATCCGCTATTACCGAGTCTTGTATTCGTATTTGTACGCCAAAACGACGTTCCAGCGATTTGGCAATCTCGACCAATGGCTTATCCGCAAAATACAATTCTCCGGTTATCCATGATTGAGTCAGATCGGCATGGACATTTTCAGACAGCACCCAGCCGTCTTTCTCGGAATATGAAACCTGTTCGTCAGGCTTGAGTATTACGCGGTATCCGTCATCATTGCTCGATACTTCCACACTCCCTTCCGTCAATGTTACCGACGCCTTCTCTTGAGGATATGCTTTCATGTCAAATTTAGTTCCTTTAACTTTGACATGCATCAAATCGGAATGTACGATAAATATTTTTTCCTTATCATGCGTTACTTCGAAGAATGCTTCACCAATCAAAGACACTTCTCTGTTCTTATCTGCAAATCCGGATGGATAAGTGAATATGCTTCCCGCATTCAACCACACTTTTGTTCCGTCCGAAAGTGTCAAAGAGACACGCTGTCCCATAGGAACCTCCACGGTATTTATCGCTGTTTCCATTTTTCTGTCGGAGAGCATATTATATACATTTACAGACAAAAGCCCCACAAAAAGAATTGCTGCTGCATACTTCAAGGATAATGATATTTTCCGGATGATCTTTCTTTTTTTCGACGGCTGTTGTCTCCGTATTCCGAACAAAAAGCGTTCGTATGATTTCCTGATCTCTTGCTCGTCCGAGAAACGCAGTTCATCTTTCAGGCTCCATATATGTTCTATCTCGTATAGCCAATCGGCGTTGGTACGGTTCTTCGCAACCCATCGGTCAATACTCCTCATATCTTCGGCAGAGCATTGTTTCGTCAGAAACCGCATCAACAATTGTTCATCCATCATTTTTTTACGTTTTATATAAGGAAGACAATCGAACGACTGCAAACTACGTACTCAAAAAGCAAAAAAAGATCAAAATATGCTGTAAAACACATACAGAACGGAAAGAACTTTCCGCAAATCACCACGAAGAAATGCGAGTGCCGAACGGATATGTCCTTCGACCGTTCGTGGAGAAATATTCATTATTTCAGCCGCTTCCTTATGGCTCATATTCTGATAATAACACAAACGAAAGGCTTCGGCACATTTGGGAGGCAGTTTTTTCACTGAATGTTCAATAACTTTGAATAAATCTTCGCTCATTAGTTTTCGCAACAGATCATTCGTTTCGAGCTGACGCTCCCAATAAGTCTTTCGCGCTTCCGCCATACGAATTCGTATCTCGTATTCCTCAATTACCGACTGATGCCGGAGCCGGTTCAGGCAATTGTTTTGCATCCACTTAAGAAGAAACGAATAAATATTATCAGCCTGTATCAAATGTTTACGTTCCCAATAAGAAGTAAAGATATCCTGTGTCAGGTCATCGGCTGTTTCTTCATCAACATATCGACATGCCAAGGCTTTTAATTTGGGATAGAAGAGTGTGAAGAAATCCTGAAAAGCTTTCGGATCTCCTTGTCTTACTTTTTCCAAGTCGATTGCCGAATGTTGTTTTTTCATCTTTATCATGGTTTATGTAACGTTGACAGGACAAATTTACATGATAATTTTGAATTTTCACATAGACAAATGAAAATTCAGCCTCTTAAATCTTTCTTCTTAAAAACAGGTTGCGACTTTAAGGTATAACCGGAAGTTTGCAGATAACTGTTTATCTTTTGATAGAATTCAATTATATTTGTACGCATATATGGGTTAGCCGGCTCTCATAATCATAATATAGTTAAAGGACTAAAGCTTTGATATAGCCTGTTGGATATTTGTGGAATTTGAATGAAGAATAAAATACGATGAAACTATTGGCAAGATATATAGCTTTTGCGATAATTGCAACATTCAGCATGGCGGTTAATGCAACATTGACCAACCGAATGTTTGATGTAAGGCATATTGGCTATGCGGAAGGGCTTAGCAGCCAGCGTGTGTTTTCGATAGTTGAAGACGAGCACGGGGCTATGTGGATTGCCACAAAAACGGGAATAGACCGCTACAATGGGCAGGTGGTGAAGAACTATAAACTGCCGGGCAACTTCTATTATGGTGACCTTGCCGGACGCAGATTGCACTTGCTCTATGATATTCGGCAAGGGATATGGGCTTATGACCATACCGGTCGAATATATCGCTACTCTGTTTCGTATGACTGTTTTGAGCAAATGTTGCACGTCGGACGGATGATTCAGGAGGATGTCATCTTGAACAAACTTGCTTTCGACGGCGACGGAGTATTGTGGATTGGACTGGACAAGGGGCTTTATCGACGAAAAGCCGATGGCTCTGTTGTTGCCGTTCTCAAGGGAGAATATGTCAACGATATTACATTTATCAGTGACCGACTTTTTGCAGGTACTTTCACCGGAGTGTGGCAAGTCTTATGGAAAAAAACGGATGAGAAACGACAACTGCTGAAAGGTTGGCATGTACAGACGCTTTGGGGAGATGAACGGAACGGAAAACTCTGGATAGGTACGTTTGACAATGGTCTGTTGGTAATGGAACAGGATGGTTCCCGACTCAAGACTTTGGACAGGCAAGAAACAAAATTTCTTCATCCCATACGTGCCATTACGGACTATGATTCTGCGACTGTTCTGATAGGCGTCGACGGCGGAGGGGTATATGCTGCGGACAAGAACACAAAGAGTGTCCGTCTGTTGATGAATACCGAAGATACTACCGAAACTTTCTTGCGAGGAAATGGCGTATATGCCGTGACGAAAGACAGCCGAGGCAATATTTGGACAGGTTGTTATACAGGCGGTGTATCTGTTGCCATTTTGCAGAAATATCCGATTTCGATATTGGTGCATGAAAAGGGAAATGTGCATTCTCTGCCAAGCAACAATGTGAACGACATTGAGGAAAATCGGGACGGAAAGCAGTGGTTCGCCACGGACGACGGGATTAGCATCCGCCAAGTGGCACAGGAAAAGTGGAAACACGTGTTGAAGGGAACTGTCACGGTTTCTCTCTGTAAGGCAGGAAACGGAAACATGTGGGCGGGGACATATGGCAACGGGGTCTATCTGTTGGATGCCGAAGGGCGTGTGCTGCGTCATCTGACCAAACAGCAAGGAGAGCTTGCCACCAACTATGTCTTTTCCATCAGACAGGACCGGGATGGAGATTTGTGGATAGGCGGGTTGGATGGATGTCTGATGATGTTCGGGAAAGAAAAAGAGAACAGGCGCATGTTTAATGTCAAGTGGGTGCAGTCTATTGAAGTCATTGACTTCGAAAGGATAGCCGTTGCTACGGTCAACGGTTTTTGTATTGTGAACAAACGCACGGGAGAGATACAAGATTATGCTACTTCTCAAGAGTTTCACAATCGGAATGCCAGTGCTTATATCATTTCCATGCTTTTTAATGATGACGGGACGGTATGGCTGGGCACCGAAGGGGGTGGGCTGAACCTCTACGACATACAGCGTCGGGAGGTAAAAACGATTACCATGCAGGATGGGTTGCCATCCAACGATATATACAGCTTGCAACAAGATGACAAGAAACGCTTGTGGGTAAGCACCGGCAAGGGAATTGCCCTGATAGATGGTGAGCGCGTGTCGAACCTCAGCTATGTGGGCAGCATAGACAAAGAATACAACAAGTCTTCGTTTGCCAAGCTAAGAAACGGTGGATTTGCGTATGGCAGTACGGACGGTGCTGTCTTTGTCATGCCATTTGCCGTTTCTACTGCCGACTATGAGGGTGTTTTGCGTTTCACGGGGCTTACTGTCGACTATCAGGATGCCGGAGAAAAAAAGCATTTGAAGCCTGCCATTCACAGCATGCTTACCGATGGCGCAGTACGGCTTGATTATAAGCACAATTCGTTTGCCGTCTCTTTCGAGTCAATCAACTACCGTTTTCAGCGCGACATTGTCTACCGATATATTCTCGAAGGCTATGACAACGATTGGAGTGAACCGTCAGCCAACGGACGAGCGCAATACACCAAAGTGGCGTCCGGCACTTATCTTTTCAAGGTATGCAGCCTGCGTCGCAGCGACGGAAAGATATTGTCCGAAAGCTCTCTGAAAGTGGAAGTGGGACAGCCGTGGTGGAACTCATGGTGGGCGTGGATACTATACATCTGTATGGTAGGGATTGTGTTTTATTTCATTCTCCGATATAAAAGTTATCAGCTTCAGAAGAAATATGACGAAGACAAGATACGTTTTTTCATCAACACGGCACATAACATACGAACACTTGTAGCGCTTATCATGGCTCCTCTGGAAGACTTGTGCAGCGAGCAGAATCTACCGGACAAAATCCGCTACCGGCTGAATCTGGCTTATGAAAGTACCTGTAAGCTTCATACATCCATTGCGCATCTACTTGATTTTGAAAGGATTGATATTGATAAACGACCATTCTCACCGGTTCCGGTTAATCTTACCGATGTCCTGTCGAAGGAAATTTCCGCATTCCGCTCTTTGTGTAACAAGAAGCAGTTATCCTTGAACTTTTCTGCATCCGGAAAGTGTGTTTTTATTCCGGCAGACAGATATTTGGTAGAGATGTTGTTTGATAATCTTCTTTCCAATGCCTGCAAATATACGATGTCGCAGGGAGAAATCAGTGTCAGTCTGAAAACAATGAGACGGAAAGTTGTCATCACGTTGAAAGATAATGGTATAGGAATACCCAAGCATGCGAAGCGACATATCTTCTCAGATATTTACAGAGCCGAGAATGCTCGGAAGTCGCACGAAGAAGGTACAGGGTTCGGACTGTTGCAGGTGTATCGCATTGTGAGAATATTGCACGGGAAGATTGCTTTCCGTTCGGAGGAAGGCAAAGGTACGACTTTCATTGTGACGCTGCCGAGAATTGTAACACCCGCCGAAATACAGCCTGCCAAAACAGTTTGCAACATTTCGGACTGTACCTGTACGGACGACGGTGTCCGGCAGGAAAGGGTTGACGTTCCGGAGGCATATACCGGTGCCTCCAGCCGGTCAGTAGCATCTGACGACCGGAATACATTGCTCATTGTCGAAGACAACGAAACGCTCCGTTGTTACTTGCGCCGTACGTTTGAGCATCACTATCGGGTGGTGGATGTGGCAGACGGACAGGAAGCTCTTGCTTGTCTTGAACGTGAGTATCCCGACATTATTCTGTCAGATGTCATGATGCCCGGTATTCAAGGCGATGAGCTTTGCAGGCGAATCAAAGCGAATCCCGATACATCGGGCATTCCTGTCATCCTGCTTACGGCGAAAGCAAACCATGAGGCTATGGCAGAAGGGTTGAAAAAGGGGGCGGATGATTACATCCCTAAGCCGTTCAGTACTGAAATATTGAGATTGAAGGTGCAGGGACTGATTGACAACCGGAACAGGTTGCGAGAGTTTTTCATGCGGCAGGCTATCGCTCAGGTGGAAATAAGCGGAAAAGAACGGCAGGCGGAGGAAAATGCGTTTCCCGATGGCATTCAATCTGACGGAATACCGGTAGCGAACAGGTCTGAAAGCGATCGGCAGTTTGTTGTGCAAGCTACGCAGATTGTCATCGACCATTTGGATGAATTTGATTTTAGCATCAATTTTTTGTGCCGCGAAATGGCGATGAGCCGGACACTGTTTTATAGCCGTCTCAAGTCGTTGACGGGCAAAGGACCGCAGGAATTTATTCGTGTCATCCGGTTACAGAAAGCTGCCGAACTGCTGAAAAAGGGGAAAAGTGTGACGGAAGTGGCGGCAGAAACCGGATTTGTGAATACGAAATATTTCAGTTCCTTGTTTAAGAAGCAATTCGGGATACAGCCAAGTAAATATGGTGAATAATATTGGAATCTATTGAATATTAAACTATTGACGGTTTTACACTCATAATTACAACTTAGATTTGTCAGCAATCAAACCTTATATGTCAGCAATCCGACCATTGTTTTAGCAGATTATTTTCATTTTTGTATTGAGTTTCTACAAGAAGAAGGTCGATGTTCGATTGGGTGAGAGTTTTTAATTAATCTTAATTATACAGATGTTATGAATTTGAAAAGATGTAAGTATGTATTATGTTATGGCACGCTTTTTCTATGGATGCTGGCGAGTCCTTCGCAAGTATATGCAGCGATGAGACCGGGTGTTTCGGCTGTTCAGCAACAAAGAAACAATGTTACGGGAAAAGTGAGTGATGCCATGGGACCCGTTATCGGAGCTTCTGTAGTCGAGAAAGGGACTACCAACGGTACGGTTACCGATTCTGACGGCAATTTTAGTCTGACTGTCAAGCCTGAAGCCATTCTGCTTATCAGTTACATGGGGTATCAGTCGGTAGAAGTGAAGGCGGACAAGAAACCACTGAACATTACGCTGAAAGAAGACACTCAGTTGTTGAGTGAAGTGGTTGTTACAGCTCTAGGTATCAAGAGAGAGCGCAAAGCATTGGGCTACGGTGTTGCCGAAGTGAAAGGAGAGGCACTGACAAAAGCTAAGGAGACGAACGTCATCAACTCAATGGCGGGGCGCGTGCCCGGTCTGGTAGTCAGCCAGACGGCAGGTGGCGCTTCCGGTTCTACACGCGTCATTCTGCGTGGAAGCACGGAAATGACAGGTAATAACCAGCCCCTTTATGTGATAGATGGTGTGCCTTTGGACAATACTAACTTCGGAAGTGCCAGTACGTCCGGCGGTTTCGACTTGGGTGATGGCATTTCGAGCATCAATCCCGATGATATCGAGAATATTTCCGTATTGAAAGGTCCTGCTGCATCGGCACTTTACGGTAGCCGTGCCAGCCACGGAGTCATCCTTATCACGACCAAGCGCGCTAACAAAAACAAAGTCAGTGTAGAATACAACGGAACACTGACTTTCGACACGCAGTTGGCAAAGTGGAACGACATACAGCAGGTGTATGGTATGGGAAGCCATGGTAAATATAGCTACGATGCTGTTTCCAACACCAACAAGAGCTGGGGACCTAAAGCCGATGGAGCAAACAAGCTGAAATATTTCGATGGCGTGGAGCGTCCTTTCCTTATCATTCCGGACAATACTTCCAACTTTTTCCGCACAGGTATCACTGCCGGCAACTCTGCCATCATCGGTGTGAACAACGGGAAAACCGGCATACGTTTCACTTATACCGACATGCGCAATAAGGATATTGTGCCTAAAACTCACATGAGTCGCGACATCTTCAACCTGCGTGTCAATACTTCTATGGGAAAGGTGACTGTAGACTTTAGCACCAACTATACGCGTGAAGATGTGAAAAACCGTCCGGCATTGGGCGGCAGCAAATCCAACATCGGTAAAAACCTGATGACACTGGCAACAACCTATAACCAGCAATGGCTGAAAACTTATCAGGATGCCAACGGCGAATATTCCAATTGGAACGGAATGGACCCCTACAACGTGAATCCCTATTGGGATGTATATAAAAATTTTAACAACTCAAAGAAAGACTTGTTCCGCCTGAATGGTAAGGCCGTATGGAATATCAATAAGCATTTGAAACTTCAGGGGACAGCGGGTGCAGAGCTTAACTGGTTTACTTTCGATGACTTCAAGGCTCCCACCACTCCCGGGTTTGAAGCCGGTCGCTTCCAAAGCAGCCACTTCGGCAACCGCATGTATAATTTCGAAATACTTGCGCTTTACAAAAACCGTTGGGGTAAATTCGATTTCAATGCCACGTTGGGAGGCAATATCTATAAGGAGAACAAACGGAAGACGGTAACCACTGCACAAGATATGCAGATACGCGACGTGGTGGCTTTAATGAGTTTTAATGAAATAAGCGTGGTGCCGAGTAGCTACCGCAAGCAGATTAATTCAGTGTATGGTGCAGTGAATACGGGCTGGAAACATATGCTTTATCTAGAAGCTACCCTGCGTGGAGACCAGTCGTCTACGCTGCCTGTAAGCAATAATGTGTATGTGTATCCCTCTTTCTCGGGCAGTTTCGTATTTTCCGAAGTGACGAAGTTGGGTGACCTCATGCCTTACGGGAAGTTGCGTATGTCATGGGCACAAGTCGGCAGTGATACCAATCCTTATCAATTGGGACTTGTCTATACCAAGTCGAAATATGCTTATCCGGGCCATACAATCGGGTATATCGACAACAACATGATTCCCAATAAGGATTTGAAACCGACCAAAACAAATTCCGTTGAGCTGGGGGTGGAATTGAAATTCTTGAAAAATCGTATCGGGCTTGATTTTACTTACTATGCCCAAACCAGTAAGAATCAGATTATGGGAATGGCAAACTCATGGACTACAGGTTACCGGTATCGTTTGATTAATGCCGGTGAGATTGAGAACAAAGGTATAGAGATTGCATTGAACACACGTCCTGTGCAGACAAATGATTTCTCTTGGGATTTGAACCTGAATTTTTCGAAGAACAGCAACAAAGTAAAGAAACTGGTAGACGACATGGATATGTTCGAACTGGAGAAAGCTTCCTGGCTCGACGTTCAGGTGGCTGCCAAAGTGGGAGAAAACTTCGGTTCGATAGTCGGACCGGATTTTCAACGAAATGCAAACGGGGATATTCTTATCGATCCTCAGACCGGTCTGCCGAAATATGATAAGAGCAACCACGTGCTGGGCAATGCTTCATGGGACTGGACCGGTGGCGTATTCACCAACCTTA
>PDWJ01003345.1_pt1 | contig 15459 bp, 11 predicted proteins | sample 1430881 | NCBI WGS metagenome assembly PDWJ01 (sample SAMN01162460, study PRJNA174530) | Oral metagenome, whole genome shotgun sequencing project. | biome: Marine environment; feature: Marine mammal; material: Swab sample of the gingival sulcus; isolation source: swab sample of gingival sulcus... | reverse complement strand
GTAATTTCTCATTTGAGACTTATCTGTATATGTATCACCATTGATAACGACTTTTGTAACTTCGGCAAAGTCGCCATCTGTAAACGCATCGTCAACGATCTCTACATTGATATCATCGCCCCACGCGCTCTTATTAATTTCTTCAATGGTGTACTTGTCGGCTATATTAGTATTGCCTTCGCCACCACCATTGTTATTGTCATCACCTTCATCGCCGCCACCATTATCATTTGCTGTATCATCAAATACTAATGTGATATCTTCTTTGCTGGCGCCTGCGAATAACGCGATTGTTTCTTCATCTTCTGTTCGAATAACATCAAAAAGATCTTTATGGAAAAACTTATCTTTCGGAATTACACTGCCATTGACATTAACTGACACCAAATGACCAAACAATTCGTCTGTCCATTCTGGGTCTATTTCAATATCATATGCACTATTGTTCCAGTTTCCACCTGCCTTAATAATCGTGTGCTGAGCCGCTATACCGCCATCGGCATAAACTGGCATCGCTGGCATATAACTAAATACTACTGCCAAACTTAGCACAAAAGCTAATACTTTACTTAGTTTTTTTTGCATAATCCATCCTTTCTTGATTAGAATATTTGCCTAAACCTGTCTAATTTAGAACAAAATTTAATCATCGATTTTGTGATATCTCCAATTGACTATCTATCTCTTCTCTTTCTCTTTTAGAATGTAAATACTAATCAACTTAATAACTATCATTTAAACTCAAAAAAAAATCGTTAAGACGTTAAGCAGATACGCTAAATACTTACTTAATATCACACAATACACTAATACTTACGCTAAAATATTTGCGCTAAATGACATTGATTATTATTGACTATCAATTGAAATTATTATAACAATAATGATAATCTTTTTCAAGATTGCAGATTTAACGTTGCTTTCACAAAACTGTTAACAAATCATAAAAAAACGCATAAATTACACACAACATATATTTCTTTTCTTGCATTTTCAAACTAGAGCTTTTATATCTATTAATTTTGATGAATTAAATTTTTTCCACTGCACTTTGCTCCAAATTATTTATATTACTGCATAACAAACAAAAAACTTTCTAACTTAAAGCTTGAAAAAACACTAAAATGTGATATTATACTCTATAAGACGAATAATAAAAGGAATAATGTGAAAATCATTAGCTAATGCGTAACTGTGAGATTGTAAAATCGTAGCCAGATACTTTTATTTATTCATTTATATATCTTACGCACACATGGATATATAAATATATTTTTACTTAACCATTACTTTGTCGTGTGCAAAGTTTTTTTATTTATTAGGAGGAGTTAAATATGAAGAAGAATAATTTAATTTTTTTGGTAGTATTAGTTCTTTCGTTAAGTATGATTTTAGCAGCATGTAGCCCTTCCCCCAGTAATGATCAATTGAGCGAGGGCAACCAAGCAAATGAAGGTGATCAGAGTAGTGAGTCAAGCACAGCCAAACAAGAGAGTTCAAGTCAAGTAGCAGATGAGACATCTGCGATAGTTCTAAAAATTGGTGCAATGAAAGAGTTTAACCAAAGCACTGAAGCCAGAAGTTTAATTTTTGATTTTCCTCTACATTCTGACGAAACAGGCAGAGTAGTGCCTTACGTAATAAAAGAATGGTCAGTTAATGATGACTTTTCTGAGTACACCATAAAATTTCAAACGGGCATTAAATTCCACGATGGTTCTGATCTGACGGCCGATATACTAAAGGGCGATATCGAATATTGGGGGCCGTTTAGACATGTTAACTATCCCAAATTCCTATCTGAAGTGCTAATTGTTGACGATGAAACACTATTAGTCAAATTCAAAGAAAAATACACTTCGTTTATGAAAGACCTCGTCAAGATTTATATCACTAAACCAGAAGATGTTGATGAGCAGGGAAATATTACTGGTTTTAATGGTACAGGCCCATTTATTTTGGAAAAATCAGATACAACTAAAGCATCACTAAACCGCAATGACAATTATTGGAATAAAGAAAAAATGCCAGCGATCGAAAAACTTGAATGGATTACGATTCCTGATAATAATGCCCGAAAAATGGCTTTAGAAAGTGGTCAAATCGACGTGCTGGGCGTATCGGAGCACCACGGAAGCTTAGACTACGAACTTGAAAGCGAACTTGAGAAAAAACCTGGTTTCAAATTGATAAGAGAAAAATTTAGAACAATTGTTTCTTATTCGCTAAATTGGTTAAATGGGCCCCTTAAAGATATCAATCTGCGCAAGGCAATTAACTATGCGGTTGACAGGGAAGCGTTGGTTGAAAAACTGTTTTTAGGCATTCCAACGGCGACTAGTGATTACTTGAACCCCAAATATGTCGATGGCCCCAAAAATCAAATTAGTTATGATTACGATTTAGAAAAAGCCAAAGAATATCTTGAAAAAGGTGGCTACAAAGACACTGATGGCAATGGCATAGTCGAAAAAGATGGTCAGGAAATCAAACTGGTTTTGACAACTATTGACAAAAAAGAATACAAAGATGTCGCTGTCTTTGTTCAGTCAGAGCTTCGAAAAATAGGGGTTGATGTTGAAATCAAAGCCACTGCTGCCAATATCAATAAAGAAGCGCAAGCAGCGGGTGATTTTGATCTTGCCAGAGTTCACCCTTGGACAACGCCGCTTGCCAACCATATGAAATGGCGTGGTCTGCTGAAAGGCTATGATAATTACGGAGCTGGTTATAATGTCGATCCGCAAATAGAGGAATTAGCAAAGCAACTAGCCCAAGCGGAAAGCGATCAGGAAATTGCTAAAATTGCCGATCAAATATGGAAAATTGAATATGACTTTGCACCAATATTACCAATGTATACACGAGGTCGATTTATCGTTTACAATGATAAATTCGATGGCTTTAAATTAAGAGAAAATGTCATGTTCATCGATTTATCAGAGGTTACTGTTAATTAGTACGTCTATTAAACTATTGACTTAATCTAATATTATCAATCTATCGTAACTATTCAGTCAAGCTGTCATTTCGAGTGAAGGCGGAGCCGAAATCGAGAAATCTCGGGTTTTAAAAGAGAGATCTCTCCACTTCACTAGCGTTTCGGTCGAGATGACACAAGGTAGCACCTTTCGACTGAACAGTTATAATCTATCGGGCAATTGTGAATTGCTCGATAGATTGTTTCACAAATTGCTAACCATTTTTTTGATGTGATGCTTATTATAGTGTATGGAGAAATCAATGAAAGATATGCTATATAAACGGTTAATTTTAGCCGTCTTAACAATTCTTTTTGTAGCTGTTTTATCATTTTCTTTTACTTATTTTTCTCCGGGTAATACAGCAGCTCTAATGATTAGAGAAAAATACCCTGGCACTGAGCTGACGCCAGAAAACATTAAAATGTTTGAAGAGCGATTAGGGCTAAATAAGCCCTTTCACGAATTGTTTTTCAATTGGGCAACAAACGCAATAAAGGGCGACTTGGGAAAATCTATCAAAACTTCTGAGCCAGTCGTAAAGTTGTTCTTTGACAGATTCAAAATTACAGCCCAATTAATTGTGGTCACAACCGGTTTGTATATGCTAATTGGCATTACATTGGGTTTTTTGTCTGCTTTTTTTAAAGATACGGTAATTGATAAAACCATTCGCTTGCTGTCTGTCTTTAACCAATCGACACCAAGCTTTTGGCTTGGTCTATTTGCACTTTGGCTATTTTCGGTTAAAATAAAGGGCTTTAATATTTTTGGATACAATGGTCTGCAAAATTTGCTTGTACCCGCTTTCGTTTTAGCATTTGGTCACAGCGGCGGCTTTATTAGAGTGCTTAGAGGTGTCATTATCGAAATTATGGAAAGCCCCTATATTGCAATGGCAAAAGCCACTGGCATGCCCTATCGCAAAATATTTACTAATCACATTATTATCAATACCTTATCAATGGTCGTAACACTGGTTCTTATCCATACAGTTAGCTTAATCGGTGGCACATTAATCATTGAAAATATCTTTGGATTACCTGGCATTGGTCTCACATTAACTAATGCAATTAACCTTAAAGATTTCCCCATTATATCTGGTTTTTCGGTTATCATCGGCGTTCTCGTAACTATGATCAATTTTTTGAGTGATGTGTTGTATGCTGCAATTGACCCCAAAGTGAGGTACTGATATGAAAAAATCGAGAAAGCTGCAACTAATCATCATGACAATATTATTTATTGCTATTATGATCACCTCAGTACTAGCCCCTTATATCTTCAAAGATGTTAATACCATTGATTTTGATAAGGCGTTTATGAAACCATCTTTTGAAAATTTATTTGGAACAGACAACTTTGGCAGAGATATGCTGATTAGAGTTATTTATGGACTACGCACATCAATTTTTATCGCCTTATTAATTGAGGTAATATCTTTTTCGGTCGGTGTCATTATAGGCATAATTGCGGGCTACTATGGCGGCATCATCGATGAATTCGTTCAATTAGTGATTAGTGTTTTTTGGAGTTTCCCAAGAATGATTATGGCATTGTCCTTTTTTTCTATCTTCGGTCAAGGCCTTCATGTTCTGGTCATTGTAATATCTTTAACGCATTGGATTATGTATGCTAAATTGATTAGAACACATGTCTTATCAATTAAGGCATCTGATTATGTTATAGCCACTAAGGGGCTCGGCGCATCTAACCACTATATTATGTTTAAACATGTTTTAATCAACGCAATTACACCATTGATTCCGATGACCACAATAATGGTAGGTCATACTGTAATGATGGTTTCTGGGCTGGCATTTTTAGGTTTCGGCGTTTCTCCGCCGACACCTGAAATTGGCATTATGCTTAAAGAGTCATTGGTCTACATTGAAAAAGCACCTTGGCTGGTAATCTTCCCCGGCCTAGCCCTATTTTTATGTACTTTGTTTTTTAATATCTACGGTGATGTTGTTAGAGATTATATCGATCCCAAAACCAATGTCAATGTTAACTCGCTATAGCGATTGGAGTACACAATGGCTGAAAAAATTATTGATGTTAAAGGGTTTGGCGTTAAGTTTTTAGGCAAACACAAAGAAATAGAAGTAATCAGGAACTTAGATTTACAACTCTATAAAGAAAAAATTGTGGCGATTATTGGCGAATCGGGCTGCGGAAAGTCAGTATTAGTTGAAGCTATGTTAAAGCTACTGCCTGATAACGCCAGTATTGCAGGTGAAGTGTTTTATAAATCAAAAAACCTAGCTGCAATGAGCCCAAAGCAAATAGAGCGTATTCGCGGTAGTCATATTGGTTTTGTAATGCAAAACCCACAAGAGGCAATGAACGGATTAGTCAAAGTGGGCAAGCAACTTGAAAATATTATTCGATTAGACCACGATGACAAGGCATTTATTGATAAAAAAATCGCTGAACTAATTGACGATGTGGAACTGAGTGAGCATAAACACATTCTCGATTTGTACCCTCATGAGCTCAGTGGTGGCATGCAACAACGCTTTTTAATCGCCATGGGTTTGGCACGTGATCCAGAAGTTCTATTCGCTGACGAGCCAACGAAAGGCCTCGATTTAGTGACCAGAAATCAAATCGCAACGCTGCTATACAATTATTCGAAAAACAAAAAAAAGACCTTGTTTTTTGTAACACATGATGTTCATTTGGCAAAAAGAATTGCTGACAGAATTATCGTGATGTATAGCGGACAAATTATTGAAGATGGCGATAAAGAAACAATCTTTAACGAACCAAAGCATCCGTATTTACAAATGCTTTTAAAATCACTACCGGAAAACGGCTTGGTTGGTATCGATGGCATTCCATTACCGCTTAGTTGTCAAATTGATGCTTGTAAATTCTATGACCGTTGCCCCAAGAAAAGCGATCTATGTAAGCAGAAAACGCCAGTTTTAAAAGAATACTCTACCGATCACTGGGCGAGGTGTGTACTATGAACTTATTAGAAGTAAATGACCTAAGAAAAACATATTCAAGTGGTTTTTTCAGTAAGAAAGAAACTGAGGTTTTAACAGGTGTTGATTTGGTTCTGAAGCAGAACGAAACCGTAGCGATTGTTGGCAAAAGTGGCTGTGGAAAGTCGACCATGGCAAAAATATTAGCCTTTATTATCGAAAAAACATCTGGTCAAATCATCTACGATGGCATAGATACTTCAAAAATCGAGAAAGCCGATAAAAAGGCGATTCACAAGCAAATTCAGATGATTTTTCAAAACCCGCAAACTTCTCTCAACCCGAGAAACAAAATTAAGTTTTCGCTATTGGAGCCAATCAAAATTCACAACATGCCACTAAATAATGACGAATATAAGGTTCAATGCGAATTATTAGAAAGGGTTCGTCTGAGAGACGAAGTTCTAGAGCGATACCCACACGAATTATCTGGCGGGCAACTGCAGCGTATTTGTTTAGCAAGAGTTTTTTCACTTAATCCCAAGATTATAATTGCCGATGAAATGATTTCGATGCTCGATGTGTCAGTTGGCGCTAGTATTTTAAATATTTTAAAAGAATATCAAAGCGAAACTGGTGCCGGCGTCTTATTTGTGTCGCACGATTTGTCAGTAATTAAAGAAATTGCCGATAGAGCCTACATTATGTTAAATGGTGAGGTAGTTGAAGAAGGAACAATTAAAGCCTTATTCGACAACGCCATTCACCCTTACAGCAAAGAATTAATTGAAAATATTGACGTTAAGTTAACGCGCAGTGCTACCAGTTTTTCAAAACTACATGAAATGGCCAATTACGATAGTGAAATTCGAGTAAAATCTTCTGAACTTAAAGTAGTTTCCAAAGATCACAAGGTTCGAGATTTAGAAGTTTATAGAAAGGACATCAAAATTCTATGATGCTACACAGTCGTATTCATGAACTTACCGAGGGCATCAAAGGTGGCATCTTTGCCATTGCAATGATCAGAATTATAATAACCATAACGTATATCATACAGGCGTTTTATCTGGCTGAAATGATAGAAATTATCATTGGTACGCGGCGCGATGCCAGCTTAGCTGTAATTCTATCAATTATCATTGCGATTTTACTGATCAGAGCATCTTTGGTTTTTTTAGCCAGTTTAGCCGAAAAATACTATTCATCGCGAATCAAAACCCACATCAGAAACAAGTGCTTTGCCAAAATTTTTTATTCAGGCCCGTCTTATTTGACCGACAAGAATACCGGCAAGCTTGAGTCGACCATGGTTTCAGGTGTCGAATATTTAGAAGCTTATTTAGTGAGATACATTCCACAAATACTGGTTACCGTAATTAGTTCTAGTTTACTGGTATTTAGTATACTGTATATTAATTTGAACATTGGCTTATTTGTACTAGGGCTGCTTTTGCTTGCCTTGTTTGCCCCCAAGTATTTAAAGCAAATGATCACCAAGTCAAGCAATGAACACTGGGCTGCTTTTACTACGCTCAATGCTCAATTTATGGATAGCATTCAGGGAATGATCACCTTAATCGCTTTTAATGCCAATGAAAGACGTAAACAAACCTTGCAAGGCGATTCTGATCAGCTCTACAAAAGAACAATGATCAATTTGCGCAATTCGCTGATGAGTATAGGCATATCAGATATTTTTATGACTCTTGGCATCGCTATGTCGGTCGGAATCGCTGCGTACAGTTACGCCAAAGGTAACATTGATATTAACAACCTTTTGATATTAATGTTCTTGACCAAAGAAACTTTTCGGCCAATTGAAGATCTAAAGAAATTCTATCATCAAGGGTTCAATGGCATTTCGGCTGCTGATTCGCTTTTTGAAATTATAGATTACAACGACGGCTACATAGATGGCAAGCTAAAACTAGAAGCGGTCTTGGCAGAGGCTCAATCACCTTCAATTGAATTTGATCACGTTAGTTTTGCCTATGCCGAAGACTTGCCAAATGTGTTGAATGATATAAGCTTTAAGATTAATAGCCGCGAAAAGGTGGCAATCGTCGGCAAATCTGGCACGGGGAAAACAACCATTATCAATTTATTGCTTGGCTTTTATCGCAACTATCAGGGCAGTATAAAAATCAATGGCATTGAGCTCAGCGACATAAAGTACGATGATTTATTGCAACTCTTTGCCATTGTAGCGCAAGACACTTATTTATTTAATTTATCGATTTACGACAATCTAAAATTGGCCAATTCTGAAGCAACTGATCAGGCGATTAGAGACGTTGTACAAGCATCTCATTTAAACGACTTTGTCGCCGAAAGACAAAATGGGCTTGATAGCCTGATTGGCGAGCGAGGAAGCAAACTCTCCGGCGGACAAAAACAGAGAATTTCAATAGCTAGAGCACTTTTGAAAGACGCGCCCATTCTAATTTTAGATGAACCAACATCGAGTTTGGACAATGAAAGCGAAGGCGAAATTCAAAAGAATTTGTCAGATATCGCAAAACAAAAAACTACTATTACAATTGCCCATAGACTGTCAACAATTGTCGATAGTGATAGAATTCTAGTATTAAAAGATGGAAAAATCACTGAAAGTGGTACCCATCTGGAATTGTTGAAAAATAACAAAGATTATAAACAACTGTTCGAAGAACAGTTCGAGATAGGGGTAGTATCATGAAACTAATCAACAGAATGAAACTGCTCACACAATATATCAAAGGCTACAGCCGCTTAGTAAGCTATTCTTTAATCACAGGTATCTTAAATAGATTCTTGTCAGTTGGCATTGTCGTTTTTTCTTCCTACATGGTAGGTTTGGCAATCAGTGGCGGCAGTAGCGCTGAAGTCAAAAATCTATTTATACCACTCATTACACTGGGGCTTGCTAAAGCTTTGGCGGCGTATTTGGAAATGTACTTTGTGCATGATTTGGCTTATTCGATATTATATGATTATCGAAATATTACTTATAAAAAGCTGAGCGAACTATCGCCGCCCTATTTATTGAAGGAACGCACAGGTAATATCGCCGCGACAATTATGGAAGACATAGAACAGCTTGAGGTATTCTATGCCCATATATTTACAGCCTATATCGTATCGATTGTCGCTTCGATTATTTTGAGTGCGGTGGCTTATACAATACACCCAAAGCTCCTCTTAGTCATTATTCCAGGGCTATTAATTATTCTCGTTATACCCTATATATTTTTAAAACCTGGCGTAAAAATAGGTAATGTGCTCAGATTTAATTTAGGAGAACTAAATGCTGAAATTATTGACTCAATTCAAGGAATAAAAGAAATCTTAAGCTTTAACCAACGCGAATCGTTTCTGGAAAAAATAAATAATAAATCAGTTGATATCGGAAGAATACAGTTAAAAGAAGGCATCAGAGCAGGCCTACAAGGCGCAATTATCGTCATTGTACTGACAACGGTGTTATTTATGATATCACTGATAGCCAATCAACTGTATTTAAGTGGTGCAATCGGCAAAAAGTGGATACCATCAATTACTATTTTAGCACTCTATATTTTGGGGCCAGCTGTCGGCATATCTAACACAGCGGCTAGCCTAGGCGTCGTTGAAGCAGCCAGTAAACGAATTATGAAGATATTGACAGAAGTCAGCACAGTAGAAGATGACGTACCTTATGAAAAAATGCCAAAATTGATACCAAGCGTTTCTTTTGAAGATGTATCGTTTTACTACGAAAAAGATAAAACGGTTTTAGATCAGCTCAGTTTTAACATTGCACCCTACGAGAACGTTGTTTTGGTCGGTGAAAGTGGTGCTGGTAAATCAACTTGCTTTTACTTGCTGATGCGATTTTGGAATACTAAAAATGGTCAAATCAAAATCGGCAACAGAAATATTAATCAAATGAGTATTCAAAATTTGAGAGAACAGATTGCCTACGTTTCGCAAGATATTTATTTGTTTAATACTACTATTAAAGAAAACATCAAATTAGGTAACCCAAACGCCGACGATCAAAGCGTTATTGCGGCTGCCAAATTGGCTTTAGCAGATGAATTTATTAGGGCAATGCCCGATGGCTATGATACAATCATCGGCGAGAGAGGTGCTAAATTGTCAGGTGGGCAAAAGCAACGATTAGCAATTGCAAGGGCTTTACTGTATAATGCGCCAATTATCTTGTTTGACGAAGCGGTTTCCAATCTCGATGCAAAAAGTGAAAAAATCGTCGAAACGGCAATTCAAAATATTTCTGAGGGCAAGACAATAATTACTATTGCACATAGATTATCGACAATCAAAAATGCACAACGAATTATCTTTATAAGCAATGGGAAAATTTGCGACGAAGGTAAACATTACGAGATTCTTAAGCGTAATGCTGCTTACAAAAAATTACTTAGAGCAGAGTATTAAACCCATTTTTTCGAAGCATATCACACTGCATAGGAGGCCTTATGAAAATATTAATTACCTATTCTTCTGTAACGGGAAATACAGAAACACTGTCTTTAGGTGTTGGAGAAAAACTTAAAGCTCATCATAAAGTAGATATAGTTAAAAATAGTAACTTATCTGACTTTAACAAGTACGACTTAATCATTTTGGGATACTGGGTTGATAAAGGTACTGCAAATGCCGAAGCTAAAAAACTAATCGAGCAAATCAATCACCAAAAAGTATTATTAATAGGCACAATCGGCGCTGATCCTAATAGTGAATACGGTAAAGCTGTGAAAGACAGAGTTGATAGTCTTTTGGATATTTCAAATCAATTACTCGGTTCTTTTTTGGCAAGGGGCAAGGTTGCTGATGCATTAGCTGCAAACGTTATACGCCTATACAAAGAAGGGGCCGTAAACAAAGAACATTATGACGCAACAGTTAATTCGAGACCTACAAATCAAAATGATATAAAAGAATGTTATCACTATATCAATACACGCTTAAATTCGCTAATAGATTAACACTTTCACTTGATTTTTAAGGTGTTTATGATATCATCTTCAATAAGAAGAACAGTGAAGGAATAATGTGAAAATCATTAACTAATACGTAACTGTGAGATTGCAAAATCGTATTCAGACACTTTTGCTTGTGCTCTTATATATCTTACGCACACATAGATATATAAATATAGCTGCTTAATCTTTACTTTGTGGTGTGCAAAGTTTTTTTATTAGGAGGAGAAAATGAAAAAAAGCATAGCATTTTTATTAGTACTTACACTTGTCTTTTCCTTATCGGCTTGTTCTAATCCAGCTGAAAAGACAGATGCCCCAAAAGAAACGACACAAACCAAACAACAAGAAACAACTGTTGCTCAGACAACAACAGTAGCAACAGTCGCCGAAACAACACAAGCTGAAACAACATCGGAAAAGACAGTTGAAGTGCCACACAGTGATAAGTTTAAAGTTGAAGATGGCAAGGTTGTATTCAAAGATCATTTAGATAGAGATGTTGCCATCAAGCAAAAACCCGAAAGAGTAGTAGCGATATCCTATAATGCACTAGATTTATGGTATGCTGCTGGCGGCGTGGGCGTACTCAGAAACGAACACCCGTTAATTCATTCTCGCAAAAACGACGAAATAACAGAAAAAATCAAACAATTGCCTGTGATGAATGGTGCAAATGACCCTGTAAATATTGAAGTTTTATTAAACAATGAACCTGATTTAGTGATTATTACACCTGGCCCTAGAGCTAAGAACGCAATGGATATTATTCCTGTTTTAGAAGAAAATAATATTCCTTACTTTGGCTACAAGTATGAAGATTTTGAAGGGTTCTTAGAAGCGTACGAGCTGTTTTGTTTAATCAACAACAGAATGGATTTATATGAAGAAGTCGCCAAAGACAATATCATGCGTGTCAATGCAGTAAAAGAAAAAATCAAAGATACTGAGCCAATTACAATGGTTATGTTAATACCAAGTGCTAAAATGGGCACCATCGCGCTGGCAAATATTGGCTACCTTGGTAATTTATGTGAAGAAATGAATACGGTTAATGTGGCATTTAAAGACCAAGAAGTTCCTGCGCAAGGCGGCGGTGTAATTAGCATGGAAAAATTGATTGAACTTGACCCGCAATTTATTCTTTCAAGGGGTGGCTCAGGTGATGGCAGCAAAGAAAATGCACTTAATATATTTGGCAAATCTCCATTATGGCAAGAACTAAGCGCCATTAAAAACGGCAATTATGATCACTTGCCCGCAGAACTGTTTTTATACGAGGCAAACACGAGATATGCCGAAGCGTATGAATATTTAGCAAAACTGCTCTACCCAGAATTGTTTGAATAAGGGATATACTGTTGAACACGAGCAATATTTCAATAAAAAAAATAAGTATGCTCTGGCTATTTTTGATCATTCTAATTTTTGGTTTTTTTATGAGCATGGGATTTGGTGCCGTCAAATTTTCTTTTGGTGAAATAATCAATACGTTATTTCTAGAAGGCGAAGGCAAACGGCACCTGATTCTTCATGATGTTAGATTACCTAGAACAATCATTGCCTGTGTAATCGGCATGTGCCTCGCCGTATCAGGCTGTATTATGCAAGGCATCACTAGAAATCCGATGGCATCACCATCAATATTGGGCGTAACAAATGGTGCGTCATTGGTTACTTTTGTTTTGTTTATTTTTTATCCACTTGCTTTTCAGTTAGTGCCAATTATGTCTTTCATCGGCGCTCTGGCAACCACTTTATTGATATACACCATGGCATGGAAAGGCGGCGTTAACCCCGTCAGATTTATCTTGTCTGGTATCGCTGTCGCCTCAGTAATTACGGCTTTTTATGCGATATTAATGACCATGTTTCCCGATTCTATATCAGGTATGGTCGGCTTTAATATAGGCAGTTTATCGGCTAGAACTTGGAATCACTTGTTTCTAATTTTACCTTATGCAATTATAGGGCTTGCTGCTAGCTTACTATACTCAACTAAAATCAATCTGCTCGTTATGGGTGATGAAGTTGCAACTGGTCTTGGCCTAAAAGTAGAGCGTGTCCGCTTAGTTTTAATTGCCATTTCCGCCCTACTTGCTGCTTGTTCTGTCAGCGTTGCCGGTATGATTGGCTTTATTGGGCTTTGCGTTCCTCACATCACAAGAATGCTTATCGGTAGCGACTACCGATATTTGCTTATTGGCAGTGCAATTAATGGCGCATCTTCACTTGTTTTATGCGATACTATTTCAAGAGTCGTCATTGCACCAAGAGAAATCCATGTCGGTATTGTTCTTGCAGCTATCGGCGCGCCTTTTTTCTTATATTTATTAAGAAAACAAGAAAGATTATAATCAACGAAGATTATAATCAATCAAAACATTCTGGGATACAACATGCTAAAGATAGAAAATGTTTCATTTAAAATTAAAAATAGCGAAATCCTTAAAAATATCAACTTTACATGTAACCAAGGCGAATTTTTAACAATTGTTGGTCCAAACGGTTGCGGTAAAAGTACTTTGTTAAAGATAATATCGCGAATATATAAGCCAACTCAGGGAAGTGTTAAACTTTTCGACAAAAACATAAGAAGTTATGACTCCACAGAATTAGCAAGAATTCTTGCAATACTGCCACAGCAAAAAAGTGCTTTAGGCGATATTACAGTTGAACAATTGGTACAGTACGGTAGATATCCGCACACTAAATTTGGCAACAGATTAACGCCATTAGATCATCAAAAAGTTGATCAGGCCATTAAAAACACTGGCATTAATCACTTAAAAGGCCGCACAATGGCCACCTTATCTGGTGGTGAAAACCAAATGGCTTGGATTGCGATGTGTGTCGCACAGGATACAAAAATAGCCTTATTTGACGAACCCACTACATACTTAGACATCTCTTATCAACTAGAAGTATTAGAACTAATAAAAAAATTGAATAAAGCGCATGGCTTAACAATTATTAGTGTTTTACATGATATCAACCAAGCCATTAAATATTCAGATCGGATATTTATGATGAAAAAAGGTGAAGGCTATTGCATTGGAGATCCAAGTGAAGTGTTTAGTGAAAACGCCTTTGCAGAAGTTTTTGAAGTTGAAATGGATAAATTAAAAAATACTTCTGATAGTCATAATATTTATTATCAACCTTTACGGAGTTTGAAAAGAAAACAATAACAGTAAAAAACAGACGTTTATTTTACACTTTCAACTTCTTTATAGCGATTCATATCTATCTGAAAGCGCTTCTTACTATTTAACGTTTGCTCAAAAAAAGTAGTGGCAAAATCTTTTAGTATGGTCGTCAAATAAGCGCTGTCTATTATACCTGAATAACCCAATAGTTTTGTTATTGATGAATACATGTAGACCATTGCAAAGTCATAATGAGTCGTTTGATCTATTTGATATAACTGCGCTTGGTAGGGGCTAGTTTCAAGTAAGCGCAATAAATGCTTGTTATTTGGGCCGACTGCCCATTGCTCACTTCTTAAAAACAAGGCTGGAATCGTGAGCCCCTTTTCAACTGTTTCATCTTTAAGCGGTTCTACCCAAGCATCTAGCCCGATCAGCGCTTTAATGCGCGCATCTTTAATGGCCGCAGCAACATCGCCACCACCACCGGTAGAATGGCCGATGACGCCAATTCGATTTAAATCTAACTTATCTAAAAACGTATCATCATTGGCATTGAGCATTAGCATATAGTCAATTGTTTTCGATACATCGGCCGCGTAAGTGTTAACCAATTGATTGGCCTTTGCCATATAGTTGGGTTTGCCACTGGGCAGCGCCGCGTAATTAATTGTTGCCAGTTCGCCACTGTTAAAGCGCGTTACAACCGAACCATAGGTGTGTTCAATGCCGACGACAACATAACCTTGGCTGGCGAGTTCTTCGGCGATATCCTGATGTAAATTGCCGATACCTGCCCAGCCATGCGACAAAATAATCAGCGGATATTGAGATTTTTGCTGGCTAATTTTAGCATTGATATAGCTATTTGACTTAATGCCAGCAAGCTGGTCTAACACAAAGTAAGGCAGCTTTGAATCTTTACTGAGTTCACGCGCAATCGCAGTGCCACCATACAGCCAATTGGCTTGTTTTAAGCCCTTAACTGAATCTGTTGGGTACCAAACTTGTATTTTGAACTTGCGATTTTCAGCCAAGTCATTATACTGTTCAATACGCGTATGATCGACAATATCATAGGTTTTAGTACCGATTAAAAAATCGCCGGTTGGTTTTGGTATTTGATAGCTGGGAAATAATGCCGTTGCTGTCACTGATAACGCCAATAATAAAAAGAGTATTGCAGTTAAACCCTTATTTCTGGGTTTCTTAAAAGTGAATAACAAAATGATGATGACTGTAAAAATATATAGCGGAATATAGCGCCATAAAATGCCATCTTTAATGATAATCAACGTATTAAGGGCAACCAGTAGCGCTGTCAATAGCGCCAAAACATGATTGTTTGATTTTAACTTTGTGAATGGTATCACTAACAATACAACCGCTATTAAAAATGCAAATACTTCGTAAATTGCCATAAAAA
>PDWJ01003344.1_pt1 | contig 15459 bp, 15 predicted proteins | sample 1430881 | NCBI WGS metagenome assembly PDWJ01 (sample SAMN01162460, study PRJNA174530) | Oral metagenome, whole genome shotgun sequencing project. | biome: Marine environment; feature: Marine mammal; material: Swab sample of the gingival sulcus; isolation source: swab sample of gingival sulcus... | reverse complement strand
CCGGACGATTTTGAGGCTCCAATTATCAAGGCTCTGGAGGGCTAAGTCATGGAAGAAAAAAAAGTTTTTGAGCGTTCGTCTTTGCTCGCTGACCGCGCCACTCATTATTGCCCGGGGTGTCATCACGGTATTGTTCATCGTCTTGTCGCCGAAACCCTGTCCGAAATGGAGCTTGCCGAAGACGCCATTTGTATTGGCTCCATTGGCTGTTCGGTGTTTATTTACAACTATATTGACGTGGATTGCGTTGAAGCCCCGCATGGCCGCGCTCCGGCCGTGGCCACGGGAGTGAAGCGGAGTCGGCAGGACAAGATTGTTTTTACCTATCAGGGAGACGGCGATCTGGCTTCCATTGGGCTGGCCGAGATTGTTCACTGCGCGAACCGTGGAGAAAAAGTCACCGTGGTTTTTGTCAACAACACGGTATACGGCATGACTGGCGGCCAGATGGCTCCAACAACGCTGATTGGGCAAAAAACAACAACCTGTCCGGGAGGGCGTTGCGCGGAACAGACTGGCGGCCCCATTCACATGACAGAGATTATTGCCGGCCTTGAAGGTACAGCCTACGCTTCCCGCGTGGCGGTCAACGATATCAAGAATATCAAGGCCGCGAAAAAGGCCGTGCGAAAGGCTTTTCAGTGTCAAAAGGACGAAACAGGTTTTGGTTTTGTGGAAATTTTGGCGACTTGCCCGACAAACTGGCGCATGGATCCGGTGAGCGCGAACAAGCGCGTCGCTGAAGAAATGATTCCGATTTTTCCTCTTGGAACCTACAAAGATATTTCGGAGGGCAAATGAGCCAGTATCAAGATGTGGTCATGGCCGGTTTTGGCGGTCAGGGAGTTATGCTTATCGGGAACCTGCTTGCTTACGCGGCCATGGATCAGGGGCTGAATGTAACGTATATTCCGGTGTATGGGCCGGAAATGCGCGGCGGAACAGCCAACTGTACCGTTGTTGTTTCTGAAGAGGAAATTGGTTCGCCCATTATTCAAAGCCCGCTTGGGCTAATTGCCATGAACCGTCCGTCGCTGGACAAGTTTCAGCCAACCGTGCGTGACGGCGGTGTGGTTATTGTGAATACATCTCTTATTGAAAAAGAGCTGGCGGACGTAAAACGCCTCAGCGTGTTTTGCGTGCCCGCCAATGAGCTGGCCGATGGTATCGGCAATACCCGTATGGCCAATATGGTCGCTCTTGGAGCTTACGTGCGGGCAACCGGAGTGCTGGCGCTTGAGCGGGTGCAGGAAAGCCTGACTTCTGTTATTTCCGCGCATTACAGCCATCTTATTCCCAAAAACAGCGAGGCCCTGCAAGCCGGATTTGATTACGCCGCCGAGCATGGCATGAACTAAAAAACAGTGCTGGCCGGAGTTTCCGGTCAGCCCCTCCCTTTTATGTCAGAAAAGCAGTATGGCGTTGTCGGCTTTCCTCTTGGGCATTCTTTAAGTCCGCTTTTACATAATCATGCCTTTGTTCAATATGACTGGTCGGGCCGATATGAACGATTTGCCGTTGCCCCCCCTGAATTTGCCGCTTTTATGCGGGAGGTTCGCAGCCGTCCTGTTCATGGTTTGAGCGTGACCCTGCCGTATAAACAGCAGGTCATGTCGTATCTGGACAGGTTGACGCCACTGGCCAGACAGACAGGCGCGGTGAATACTGTTTTCTGGAAAGAAAATGAACTGTGGGGAGACAATACCGATGTGGCGGGTTTTTTGTCTCCGCTACTGGCCCTGCCGGTTTTCCCCGCATCTGCCATTGTTTTGGGTGCTGGCGGCGCGGCGCGTGCCGTGGTGAGCGGACTTTTGTCGCACGGGTGTCAGGTAACGGTTTGCGCCAGAAATGCCGCCAAAGGTCAGGCGCTGGCCAGGGAATTTGGCACTGGATTTCTTGCGTGGGAGCGGCAGAGCGAGGCGCGGGCCGATTTGCTGGTTAATACAACTCCCCTTGGCATGACTGGCACGTTGCGGGAGCTTTCGCCCTGGAGCGGCTGTCTGGAACATTTTTCTTTGGTCTATGATCTGATTTATACGCCGTCTGTTACGCCGTTTTTGGCAAAAGCCCGTCAGGCCGGGTGTCAAACATTGAACGGGCAGACAATGTTTGCTGTTCAGGCGGCTTGTCAGTTTTTTCTCTGGACAGGCAGAAAAATGAATGAGAAAAAGGTACTCGAATTTGTTATCGCAAATACGAAGGAGTAAAATATGCTGCTCAAGGAATGGATGACAACAGACGTTATCACTGTTTTGCCGGAAACTTCAATGATGAAGGCGTGTACGTTGCTTCGGGAACACAAGTTTCGGAGGTTGCCTGTTGTGGACGAAAGCGGTCGTCTGGTTGGTATTGTTACTGACAGGGATATTAAGGCCGCCTCGCCCTCCAAGGCCACGGCTCTTGACGTGCATGAACTGAATTATCTGCTGTCGGAAATCAGAATTGCCGATATTATGACCCAAAATCCCTTTACCGTGCAAAGCCATGATACAATTCAAACGGCGTCTTCAATCATGCTGGAAAGGAAATTTGAAGGATTGCCAGTTGTTGATGAGAATGGACGGTTGATTGGTATCATCACTGAAACAGATTTGTTTCGGGCTTTGATCCAGATTACGGGTGGAAACAAGGGGGGCTTGCAGACAGGTTTTCGTCTTGGCTCGGCTCCTGATGAATTAAAGCAGATTCTGGATATTTTTCAGGAACATGATGTGCGGGTTGTCAGTGTGTTGACAGCCTACACGGACAAAGACCTGTGTGATGTGTATGTCAGGGCATATGTGCCTGAAACGGATAAGGAAACGCTACTTAAAAAACAGCTCGGCGAGGGGCGTGAAATTTTGTATTGGGTAAAAGACAGGCAAGAACAGCAGGCATAATATTCCTGCCTTTTTTCAAATAAAAAAGTATCAGGTTTGAGCCTTTTGTTGAACCTGGAGCAAGCAAGCCTGTAACTGCCGTTACAGGCTTGTATCTCTAAAAATTTGGTTACGCCGCGATGCGGTTGATAAGCATCTGGACACGGGTCTGATCAAGATGTCCGTGAACGGAAGTCAGATCCTTGCCCTGAATGCGGGAGATAGCGTTTTGCGCGTCCTGCGTTGTCCAATTTGCGACCCGATCAAGATCTGCTTGCTGAACATGCCGAAAGTTGCTCTTGATCTGAACCTGATCACCTTGCAGCTCTTTTTCTCTGGGGGCAATTTTTTCCCGATCTTCCTGTTTAACAAAAAACTGTGCTGATTGCTGGTGCGAAATAGTGGAAATAGTGTTCATATTTTTCTCCTTGTTTCATACATAAGCAAATTTTGGGCCAGTTTTTGGTTTTTGGGAAACCTCCTTTTGATTGGAATACAGAAAAGAAAGGAAATGGCGCGTATGTTTCAAGCCCATGATATTGCGATGCTGGCCTCGCGAAGCGGAAGAAAAATTGACGCCGAGCAGGCTGAAAAACTGTTTTGCTATGTTGAGCTGCTTGCTCGCTGGAACAAAAAGATGAATCTGGTCGGGCCATTTTCACGGGAAAAAATAGTAACAGACCTTGTGTCTGATAGCTGGCATCTGGCAGATTTTTTGGATTCGCTGGAGACCATCGCCAGCCCTGTTACGTTGGACCTTGGTGCTGGCGCAGGGCTGCCCGGAATCCCGCTTCGCTGTTTCTGGCAGGAGGGGAGCTATTATCTGGTTGAGCCGCGAAAAAAGCGGTCTGTTTTTATGCGCCAGGCCCTGCGTGATATGGGGCTTAACCAAACCCAGGTGCTGGCTTGCGGGTATCAGGATATTGACGCTTCTTTCCTGCCTGCGGATATTGTCTTGAGCAGGGCCTTTTGTCCCTGGAAAGAGTTTTTGACGATCAGTGGCGGACTTGTTGGCATGAACGGACGGGCTGTTGTTATGGCTTCAATGCCGGAACCGGAAGAAAAGGTTACTGGCTGGGAGCTTGAAAATGTCTGGCCGTATAACGCTCGTGGCGAAAGGTATTGTTTCTGGTCGTTTTTGCGTACGTGAATTTTAATGCGGAATCGCGGCGGTTTTGAACAGGCTTGCCGCGATTCCATCGTTTTTTGTGTTATCTTTTTATATGGCACTGGCCACATGCCACAGGCCCGGTCTGAACTTTGTGGCATCCACGACATTGCTTGTGATAGGCCATTACAAGGCTGGTTCCTTTCGGATTGTCTTTAGGATGACAGCTCATGCAGGGTTCATCGGAAGAATCTTCTGTTGTGAGTCTGCCGTCAACGTAATTGTGGTGGCAGCTGACACAGGAGTTGTTGGTCAGTTCTATGTGCTGGTCGTGGTCAAATGTCACGTAAGGCCTGGTTGGATTTTCAAAGGCAGCCTCAAAAGGGGCAAAGACTTCGTCTGCCTCATCTTCTGAAAATACCGGCAGCAGATAAAAGAAGAGTGAAATCAAGACAGTAAAGAGAATAAAACATTTTTTCATCATAGCTCCTGCTCGTGTCTGAGTTCCGGTTAGACCGCGTTCGGTTTTTCCATACATTCGTAAATGAGATCCCCAAAGAACTTGAGTTCCATGCCCAGTTCGTACTTGTGGATAATATCTTCCAGTCCGCCATGGCAGTTGTGGCAGGGAGCAACAACCGTATGCGCGCCTGTTGCCCGCAGTTGATCGGCCTTGATGGAGTTGCCTTCCACGCGCGCGTTTTTGAACGGCGGTCCGCAGTTGATAACGCCGCCGCCTGCCGAACAACAGAAATTGTGTTCGCGGTTCGGGGTCATTTCCACAAAATTTTCGCACAACGCGCGGGTGAGTTCCCTGGCTTTTTCGTACAGGCCCCGTCCACGGGCGATGTTGCAAGGGTCATGCAGGGTAACAAGGGGTTCGTATTTTTTGGCGATTTTGAGTTTGCCTTTTTCAAGAAGTTCCCAAAAGAATTCAACAGAGTGAACAATCTGGATAGGAGCGTCTTTCCAGCCAATCCAGCGGTTCCCCACGTCATATACAGAGCGGAAAGCGTGGCCGCATTCGCCCATGACAATCTTTTTGGCCCGCAGACGCTGGGCGGCTTCGTAGTGGGTGCGTTTCAGTCTGCCCATCATTTCTGAATCGCCGCTGTACATGGCCATGTCACTGTTGTCCCAGCCCTCGTTCATGGGCATGGTCCAGTTCAGGCCGCACTCGTTAAAAATAACGGCTGCCTGGTAGATAAGCTGGGTACGGAACTTTGGTTCAGGCGCGATAACCGAGTACATGAAATCCGCGCCTTCTTTTTCAACAGGAATGCGCAGGTTGGGGATTTCATCTCGCGCTTCGTCTTCCTGCCACTGTAAACTGTCAATCCATTCATCATTTTTTACCCACATCTGGTTCATGGTCGCGGAATGACTGTGGGCGGTATCCTGTAGATATTGCGGCGTAACGCCGAGTTTGTGGCAGATGCGGCGGACAATACTCATCAGATAGCCAACATCAATACCAAACGGGCAGAACATGACGCAGCGTTTGCATAAATTACATTGGGTATAGGCTATTTGTGCGCACTGCTTGATAAACTCGGCGGAAACCTTACCCCGTTTGTGAATGAGAGTGGCAATGGTTTGCTTGACTTTTCCGGCTGGTGAAAAACGGGGGTCTCTGTCCCTTGACAAAAAGAAGTGGCAGGCATTGGAGCATAGGCCACAATGGACACAGGTTTCCGCGTAAATCTTGACTCTGGCACCTGTTTCATTGTCCAGTACATCATTAACGGTTTTTTCTATCCGTTCTGGGGTCAGTTTTTGCGCGCCGGACTGGATTCCCAAATCTTCAATAAGTTCTTGTTCTATTTTTACGTTCATTCGTTTCTCCTCATTGTTTACCAGTCGCGTGCGTGTCGAACAGCGCCAAATTCCGAGCCAATATAGGCTCTGGTCAGGGGCGCGAAAATCATGTGGCTCAAGCGGGTAAAAGGAACGGCAATCAGCAGGATTTCGCCGCTGAAAATGTGGAGTGAAATCATCAGTTCATAGGCGAATACCTGATGATAGGCCAAAAAGCCGGTGAGAAAAGGAGCCGTTGTAATCGCCAGAACAATAAAGTCTTCAGATGTTGTCAAATATCTGACTTCCGGTTTCGCGATTCGCCTCCAAAGAAAATAGAGACAGGAAACAAGAGCCAGTACGGTCATGATGTCTGCCACCTTGTCGGGAATGTGTATCCAGCTGATGCCAAAATTTTCTTGCAGTAACAGGATATGGCCGGAAAGGAAAAGAGGCGGAATAATGGCGCAGATGTGAAACAGGAAGAAAAAAATCGTCATGACCGGTTCCTGTCGCATGCTGTAGGTCGCAAAAGGGGTACTCCAGTGGAAGATGGAGCGCAGGGAGTATTTGAGACTAAAGTAATCAAGAACCATGGGGTCTTTGTCTCTGGCGGATGTATAAGCCTGATAGAGACGAAAAAGAATTCCTCCCAGAAAAATAAGGCCCGACAGCCAGGCCAAGGGACCTGTCACCAAGTCGTAGAATGCTTTCATTGCTTTTTCCTATTGGGTAAAGGTGCTTAATGCTTCGATAATACGCAGGTAGTTGCCTTCGTCATCAAGAGCGCGGATAAGAATCTTGTCGTTTGTCGGGCTGAAAACCGGCTCCCAGACCTGAACAAAATCTTTGCCGTATTCCTTGTTATTGACCACAATGGTTTGTCTGCCATTTTTTTCGGCGCTGACAGCAACATATTTGCCGTCTTGAGAAACAACAGGAATTGATGTCATCTCGTAGTGTTTTGACCATGGCTTGTCATTAACAAAAACAGTCCACAGGTCATGGCTGTCCTTGCCTAGAACTGCCAGTGTGCTACCGTCTTCATTCATGCGCAAGTCTGCCAGCATCCGGTCTGCCGTTGTGCGCCAGGGCTTGTTGTTTACGCACACCGTCCATTTTCCGTAAGAGGGAGAGACAATGGCCGCCAAAATGGAGCCATCAGCGTTGAATTGGGTCTGCCAGAGTTGCCCGTACACCGCCGGCCAGACAATATGGCCGTTTTGGGCCATGCCCCATTTGCCTTCAACCCGAACAGGAGCAAAGACATCGTTGGACACAGGGTGAAAACAGGGTTCCCAGACCATGGCAAAATTCTGGTGCCACGGCTGGTCATTCACTGCAATGCTGTAGGTATAGAGGTCTTTTCTGATTTGAACGGCGATATGTTGGTCATCGGAGCTGATAACCGGAGTCCAGGTGTTGATGAACTTGTTTTTCCACGCCTGACCATTGACCGCGACACTGAAGATGCCTTCCTGAAATTTTTTGATGTCGGCTTGCGCCAGTTCTTCAGCCTGAATACAGGCCGCAGTTGTTTTGCCTGAAGCACTCAAAACGAAAGAATTGGCATTGATGAAGAGTTTGCTCCAGAGCTTACCGCCGTGCAGCATGCCATAACGCATATCGTTTTGTATGGCGGCGGCAATAGTGTCTCCCGCGAACATGGTTCTCCAGATAAAGCCAAACCGTTCTTCAAGCGCCTTGCCGTCTATGGCCAGGGTGGGCTCACCGTCAACTGTAACCAGAGAGGTCAATTGTCCCTTTGGACTGTAACGGAGATGCCAGGCCCTTTCATATACTTCTTCCTGAACGGTTTCGTTTACGCACAGGCCAAATTCCATGTCATCGGTTTTGACAATTGCCGCAATCTGTTCGCCGTCCGGGCTGACCTGAGACTCTTCCCGCCACTCAACGTCCTTGTCCTGTTTGGTGATATTGGCAATATGTCGCGTACCTGTTTCCCAGTTCCACTCTGTTTTTTCACTCATTTACAAGCCCTTTTTTTCAGATTATATTATACGGATATTTTTGGACATTTAACGGTGTAGAATTATAAAGCATGATTTTTTGCAGCAAAATTTCTCTATGCCATACACTGATTATTAAAAATAAATCAAGATATAATTTAAGAAATATCAGTTGGTTAGACGTATGGAAACTTTTTTGTGTTGAAAAACTTTGTGACCAGTATATGAATTTGCGCAAAAAAATTGTCTGGTCAGGAAGAAAATCGTTTTTTCCTGACATTATGAAAAAAAGGAAGGTATATGACAGAACAACAAGAAGGGCGTAGGGAAAAAGTGACAATAGAAGGGCTTTCCCCTTTTGTCCGTGAATGCTGTAAAAGGGCGGGATGGAATGCTTTGACTCCTGTACAGGCTGTGACCTGCCCCTGCATTTTGGCCGGAAAGGACGTTATGGTGCAATCCCGCACCGGCAGCGGCAAAACAGCAGCGTATCTTTTGCCTGTTCTTGAGAAACTGGACAGACAAAAAAATGCCTGTCAGGTGCTGGTTCTTGTTCCAACCCGTGAGCTTGCTTCCCAGGTCTATAAGGAAGCAAGTCTGCTGGTGGGAGACAGCGGCATAAAAATTGTTTCTGTTTACGGCGGGGTGGGGTATAAAAGTCAGCTTGACAGTCTGCGTGACGGGGCTCAGCTTGTTGTTGGAACTCCTGGACGCATACTTGACCATTTGCTCCGCCAGTCTCTGGTGCTAAAAGACCTGCAAACATTGGTTCTGGACGAGGCCGACAGAATGCTTTCCATGGGATTTTATCCCGACATGAAGCAGATTCAGTCGTATCTGTCCGGAAAAAAATATCTTACCGCCCTGTTTTCCGCGACCTATCCGCCGCAGGTTTTGCGCCTGACAAAAGAATTTTTGCGTGAACCGGAGGTCTTGAGTCTCAGCACCGACCAGATTCATGTCACGGAAACCGAGCATGTGTATTACGAAGTGCCGCAGATGGAAAAAGACCGCGCGCTGGTGCGGATTATTGAAAGTGAAAATCCGGCTTCGGCCATAATTTTTTGTAATACCAAGGAAAACGTGCATTACGTGACAGTTGTGCTGGGCCGTTTTGGGTATGACGCGGAAGAGTTGAGTTCCAGTTTGAGCCAGTCAAAGCGGGAAAGAGTACTTGCGCGCTTGCGGGCCGGAAATTTGCGGTTTCTTGTGGCTACAGATGTGGCAGCCAGGGGGATAGATATTCCAGAGCTGTCTCACGTTATTCAGTACGAACCGTCTGAAGACCCTGAAATTTATGTCCACCGCGCCGGACGAACAGGACGCGCCGGAGCCAGCGGTCGGGCGATTACGCTGGTCAATATCATGGAAGAGCTGAAACTGCAGGCGATAGGAAAAAAATTTCGCATCCCGCTGGAAAAGTGTGCGCTGCCAACACAGGAAGAAATCGAGACCCTGGTTGGGCAGCGTGTCATTGCCTCTCTTGAAACAACATTGAGGGAAAAAGGCTTTTTGCAAAAAGAACGCATTGATGCCTTTGTTGAGCTGGCGGCAAGCCTGAATGAAACTGAAGAGCAACGCCTGTTACTCGCGATGCTGCTGGACAATTATTACAGCGGCTTGCTTCGGTCTGAAAGCGCGATGCCTGTGGGAGATAAAAGTCCCGTCCAGCATGGTAACAAGACAAAGACAGGTAAAAAACGGAGCCGCCGCAAACCTCGCTCCTCCCGCCAGGGTGAAAGCAAATCCTGATATGACTCGTCTTGATTTTTAACGGTATCTGGCCGTTCGCGTAATAAAAAAAGAGCAAGGTCGCACTGGCAACCTTGCTCTTTTCTTTTTTTATGTGTTTTGTCTTACGCGTTCAGTCCGAGAACCTCCATTGTTTCTCTGGCAATCTGGAGTTCCTCGTTTGTGGGAACAACCCAGACCTGCACCTTGCTGTCTGGCAGATGCATGGCTGTTGGCTCCTTGACCCGTGTTTTATTCTTTTGCGTGTCGATTTTGACTCCAAAGATTTTCAATCCCGCGCAGATTTTTTCTCTGGCAATGTCATCGTTTTCACCGATTCCGGCGGTAAAGGTGATGGCGTCAACACGTTCCAGAACAGTGCTGTACGCGCCAATATATTTGGTGACGCTATAGACAAACATATCAAGGGCCAGCTTTGATTGCTCGTCACCTTTTTCGATATTGGCGTGAATATCGCGCATATCGTTTACGCCGCAGATGCCTTTAAATCCGCTCTTTTTGTTGAGCAGGGTGTCAATTTCCTGAAAGGAAAGACCTTTGGTTTCGTTCAGGTAAAGGTGAATGGCCGGATCAATATCGCCGGAGCGGGTTCCCATGACCACACCAGCCAGCGGCGTCATACCCATGGAGGTGTCAACACATTTGCCTTCTTTTACTGCGGCAAGGCTGGAGCCGTTGCCGAGGTGAACAGTGATGACATTGCATTCCTCTTTCTTTTTGCCCAGCAGTTTTGCTGTTTCAGCGGCAACATATTTGTGGGAAGTTCCGTGGAAGCCGTAGCGGCGGATACGGTTTTCCTTGTAGAGTTCATACGGCAGGGCGTACAAAAACGCCTTTGGCGGCATGGTCTGGTGGAATTCGGTGTCAAAAACAGCGACCTGCGGAACATTTGGAAACAGTTCCTGGGCAACTTCAATGCCGCTCAGGTTGGCCGGATTGTGCAGCGGACCAAGCGGGATGCAGTCCTTGATTGCCTGAATGACCTGTTCATCAACGCGGCAGGGCTGGGTAAACGCCTCGGCTCCGTGCAACACACGGTGTCCAATGGCGGTAATGTCTGAGGTGTTTTTGATAACGCCCTTGGCGCTGTCTGTAATCATGTCAACAACAATGCGCATACCGGTTGCGTGGTCGGCAATGGCCTGTTCAACCGAGGATTTTTCTTCCTGCGGGCTGTCTGGAAATTTTTTGTAGTTGACGTTGCCCATTGCTTCGCCAATACGCTCTACGAGACCGGAACATAAAACAGTATTGTTTTTCATATCCAGCATCTGAAATTTAAGGGACGAACTTCCAGAATTAATAATCAGTATTTTCATTTCAACCTGCCTTTTGGGTAAAGTGTTAAAAAGTATTGCCCGGTATGTTGTCACCGGGCAACTGTTGTTCTTTGGTTTGCGGCGCTGCGCGCCAGGATTATTTTGTCTTTTCCGCCTGGGCCTGTACGGCTGTAATGGCAACGGTATTGACAATATCCGCGACCGTACAACCACGGCTCAAGTCGTTGACCGGCTTGTTCAGTCCCTGCAAGATCGGCCCGATGGCAACAGACTGCTGGGCTGAACGCTGGACAGCCTTGTACGTGTTGTTTCCTGTATTCAGGTCAGGGAAAATAAAGACCGTGGCCTGTCCGGCAACCTTGCTGTCGGGAAGTTTGGTTTTTGCCACTTCCATGTCAACAGCCGCGTCATATTGTATGGGTCCTTCAAGCAAAAGCTCAGGGGCTTTTTCCTTGGCAATGCGTGTTGCTTCGATAACCCTGTCAACATCTTCACCTTTTCCTGAAGAACCGGTTGAGTAGGAAAGCATGCCCACGCGTGGCTCAACGCCAAAGATTTTTGCCGTATGGGCCGAGCTGATGGCGATTTCCGCCAACTGTTCTGATGTTGGGTTCGGGTTGACCGCGCAGTCTCCAAAAACCAGCACCCTGTCCTTGAGGCACATAAGAAAAACACTGGAAACGATTGAAGCGCCCGGTTTTGTCTTGATGATTTGAAACGCGGGGCGAATCGTATGAGCTGTTGTGTTTTGTGAACCCGAAACCATGCCGTGGGCGTGTCCCTTGTGTACCATCATTGTGCCAAAGTATGTCGGGTCTGCCATGGTGTCGCGGGCAGCTTCTTCAGACATACCTTTCTTTTTGCGGAGTTCAAACAGGCTGTGGGCGTAATCTTCAAAGTCGGGAGAGTTGACAGGGTCAACAATTTCAACACCTTTGAGGTCAAGATTCAGCTGACTGATGTTGGCGTTGATCTGTTTGGGGTCGCCAAGCAAAATAAGGTCAGCCACGCCTCTTCTATGCAGAATATCAGCAGCTTGCAGTATCCTTTTTCCCGCACCTTCAGGCAAAACAATACGCTGCCTGTCGCTTTTGGCGGTTTCTATCAGATTAAATTCAAACATTTTGGGCGTTATTTTTTTCGAACGGCTGGAGACGAGTTTTTTCCGAAGTTCCTTGGTATCAACATTGGCTTCAAACATACCCAGCGCTGTGGCGATTTTTTTGCTGTCTCCCGGTTCCAGACGACCACGCATGGCGTTTAAGGTTTCTGTTGTTTTGAAAGTATGTTCGTTGACCAGAAGAATGGGAAGCGGTGTGCCTGTCCAGCCTTCAATCAGCTTGGCGACATTTTTGTCCAGAGATATTCCGCCTGTGAGTAAAAGACCGGAAATGCTGGGGTAGCAGGTCGAGCCTCGCAAAACAAGAGAGCTGAGAATGATATCCGCGCGATCGCCCGGAGTAATGACCAGATTGCCTTCCTTTATATAGTCAAGGAAGTTGCTGACCTGCATTGCGGCAGTCAAAAAGTCATTGACCTGGGTTTCCATCAGATCCTGGCCGTACAGTATTTGAGCATTGAGAGCCCGCTGAACTTCCTTGAGGGTTGGGCGGCTTAAGGTGGGTTCTTCCGGCAGAACAAAGGACAACGCGCCTATGGAATCCATTTTTTCCTGTATTTTTTTCAGGATTTCGGCCTTGTCGAGCGCGGGGTTTGTTCTGTTAATGATACTGGCAAAAATATCTATGCCCTTTTCCGTAAAGGAATCAATCGCCATGCGCACAGAACTTGCTATTTCGTTAACAGTCTCTTTTTGCCCGTTGGAAACAATAAGAACCGGAGATGAGAGGTTAAGGGCAATGTCCGCGTTGATGTCAAGTTCCAGGGCGGCGATGCTGCTTTCAAAGTCTGTGCCTTCACAAAGAACAAAATCAAATTTCTTTTCCAGCTCCTTGAACTTGTTCAGTATGCCTTCAAGCAGGGTGGAATGCTGGCCGCTGTTGAGCAGTTCCTTTGCTTGTTCCAGCGTATAGGCGTACGTGTCTTCGTAGCGCATATCCAGATGGTATTCCGAGAGAATCAGGTTGATGTCGCGGTCTTTTTGGTCTTTGTGTCCTGTGATAATTGGACGGAAAAAACCAACCTTGCCGACATCCCTGAGCAAGAGTTGCATCATTCCGAGAACAACGGCGGCTTTGCCGCTTTTTGAGTCTGTCGCGGTTATGTAAAGATTTTTAGCCATATATTTTCCTTCCTGTATAAAAAGTTAAGGAACAGAAATGGTTCCAGAATGTTACGGAGCATTATTTTGTTCCGCCTTTATTTTTACTGTTTTGAGTGGAGAAGTCAAAAAGAACGCGGATTGATTGAACCGCGCATTCCGGCGATTCATGGCAGGGCACTCCTGCCTGTAAAAAAAATTTTTGCGTCTGTTTGTCTTCCGCAGAAGAAAGAAAGCAGAGATGAACAGGTATTTGGCTGTCTTGTATCAGACCGAGGAGGGGGCGAGGGTTTTTTGTCAGTTGCTCCCACGCGTTTCCTGCTGGCGTGAGTAAAAGCAAAAGATTTGCTGTTCGTTTGTCTTCCAGCATGGAGGAAAGAATTTTTTGCAGGGTGTCCCAGCTTGTTTGAGGGCCAAACTGTATTGGATTGTAGAGCGGAACATGTCTGGAAAGCAGGGTTTGTAACTGTTGCAGCATGCTGGAATCCGGTATGGTCTGGTACAGCCCTTCCTGCTCGCACAGGTCACTTCCCAAAACGCCCAGACTGCCGGAATTGGTCAGAATGGTAACACCGGGGTCCTGCACCTGAAAAGGTGAACAAAAGGCCTTTGCCAGGTTCAACATGCCTGAAAGTGTCTGGCAAAAAATCATGCCGTTTCGTGTTTTGAATTGAGGAAGGGTTTGGCCTTGTTGTTTGCTGCTTCCCGTTCCAAAAACCAGAACCGGCTTTTGGTGTTTTGTCCAGCGCGTTATTTGCTGTTTGATTTTGGAGATACTGGAAATATCCGTCAGCACGATGTCCGGCTCTGTTTCAGGAGGCAGGATGTCATGCTCGGAGTCTTTTGGAAGTTGACAGGCGTGAAAGGAGATACCCATCTCTTTGGCAAGGGCCACAAGAGCAGGAGGTATTTTGGAAACAGAAAGAAAAACTGTTTTTTTGGTATCCATAAAAAGAAAATTCGGCACGGGAGCCGGTAAATTGCATTTACTGCTCCCGTGCGTTTGAATAGTTACGTTAAAGACGCTATCCCACAGCCCTGGGTCATGGAATCATTTCCGCGTACAGTTCTATACTGTGGCGTACCTGAATATTGTCGTGTCCCTTGGAAAGCATGTCCGCGAGCTGCATCATGCAGGCCGGACAGCTTGTCGCGGCTATTTGGGCGCCGCTGTGGACAATGTTGTCCCGTTTTCTTTCCCCGATTTTGGCCGACAGATTGTAATGTTGCAGGTTAAAACTTCCTCCACAGCCGCAACACCGGTCAGCTTCTGCCATTTCCTGAAAGTTATAGGCCGGATTTAAGCGAATAACGTCTCTGGGTTGGGATTTTACCCCCAGGGATTTTCCCAGGTGACAGGGCTCGTGGTAAGTTACTTTTACCTGTTTTTTTCGTTCATCATTGTTAGGTTTGAGACCGAGTTTGTCAACGATAAATTCATGTACGTCAAGTGTCTTTTGGGCAATGACGTCTATTTTGTCACGCAGACTCTGCGGGTAATCCCGCGCCATTTTGGGCCACAATTCCTTTATCGTGGACGTGCATGAGGCACATGCCGTGAGCAAATAGTCAAATTCGTGCCCCGCGAAAGCCTCAACATTCATGGCGACAAGCTTGTCGTAGGCGTCTTTTGCTCCTGAGGACAGGGCGGGAATACCGCAACAGGCCTGTCCCGGCGGCATGAATACGCCTACGCCGTGATAATCAAGAATCTTGAAGACGTCCCTGGCAATGTGAGGAAACATCTTGTCTATCAGGCAGCCGGGATAAAAGGCGATTTTTATGCCGCTTTTGCCAACCGGTGTATCAAGGCTTGGAATTTCTTTATGCAGCGATTTTTTTGCCAGCGGCATAAAATAGCGGTCACCGATGACGGGCGCTAAAAATTTGGAGCATGAAGAGCCCGTGGCCTCGTCTTTGCCGGTGACAACCAACCCCTGAAACTTTGCGCCAATATCCAAAAGGGCGTTAAACAGTTTGGGACGGGTGAGCATCCCGCGCAAGATGGCTTTTTTGGTCGCCGAAAGTCCCATGTAGCTGTTAACGATGACCCTGGCCTGAAAAAAGATATCCATGATATTCACGCCGCTTGGACAGTTGGCCTGACACGTGCCGCAAAGTAAACACTTGTTGAGTTTGTCCTGCACCCCCTTGGCGTTACGAATTATTTCTCCGGCCAGGTTTTGCAGCAGCGCGATTTTTCCTCTTGTGACATCCCCTTCTTGCAGGGTTTCGGCAAACACAGGGCAAACCGCCTGGCACATCCCGCATTTCATGCAGGCAACAAGCTGGTCATCAAGCTGCTGCAATTGTTGGGTCAGCTCGTGCAAATCGTGTGACATAACGCCTCCTAACCTATTATATTGCCGGGGTTCAAAATATACTTGGGGTCAACAGCTTTTTTGAGCTGTTTTGAATACTGGAGTGTGGCGGCGGAAGTTTCCTTTTCCATCCATTTTGACTTGGCAATGCC
>PDWJ01003342.1_pt1 | contig 15462 bp, 13 predicted proteins | sample 1430881 | NCBI WGS metagenome assembly PDWJ01 (sample SAMN01162460, study PRJNA174530) | Oral metagenome, whole genome shotgun sequencing project. | biome: Marine environment; feature: Marine mammal; material: Swab sample of the gingival sulcus; isolation source: swab sample of gingival sulcus... | reverse complement strand
AAAAATGGTTTAAGAAAATAAGTGTGCAAGATTTTACCATCAACTATAAAGTATTTATTCCCAGAAGACTACAAAAACTAAGTATTAACAATGATTATGGCAATATTCTATTGCCCAACTTCAAAGGGAGCTTGCATATTTTTCTGAAAGAAGGACTATTGAAAGCAGATACCTTAGTAGCCCATGCCAATTCTTCTATTAGCTTAATACAAGCAGCTGCCAATATCCAGGTTCTAAAAGCAGAACCATCGCATATCAACTTTTTGTATTGCGACGATATCCAAATCTATCATCTGGAATGCAGCTATATAAGGTCTAAAAAATCGAAACTACACTTAGGACGTATAAAATGCAAAAAACTAAATAGCACTGCCGACAGCATTCGTATACAAGAAACTGCAGGGGTAACAATACAAGCTGCTTTCTCCGATATTTATATCCAAAAAGCTTCAAATTATTTAAATATCAACCTTACCAAAAGTGGTTATTTATATATAGACACTTACGATAAAGGATTTAAAGAGCTTAAATTCAGGGGTCTATACAGTAGTGCTTTTTTCAACCTCAATGCCAAAGACTACTTTGTACACACATCCTTAAAACAATCGTGGCTGGATAGCAAAATGTTTAATGCCAATAATAGCATTACAAAAAAAGTAACTATGAGACACATGTTTGGCAATCCCAAAGCCAAAAAACGGATAAATATATTTTGCGAAAATTGTGATATTAAATTATAGTTACACATCCTCAAAAACAAAGAAAAGGGCTGATTTACAGCCCCTTTCTTTGTTTTTTTACAATTATGCCTATTGTTATTTGATTAAAAAATATTTAACCATATTCTTTATATTTTGCAGCACTAACTCTTTGAACCAAGGCCATGACTTTTCATGCCATCTCTGTGGATGAAAGGTAAACATAATACGAGGCGGCAAAGAACCGTCTTGAGCCGCTTTTATAATATCCAGCGTGTTATGATACACCCAACCCTTAGCATTCCATTGGGCTTGCTGAGGCACTTTATCGCGCATACTCACACGCCAGCCATCCCATCGTCTACCAGTATCTGTCAAATAAAAGAAAGCATCAAAATCCATATCAAAATAAGGCTCGCCTATAAGACCATACTCACGATAACTTTTCTCTTTCCACAAGTCTTTATTATCATAAGGCGAACGAGGCGAACCATCCATACATATAGTCTGTACAGGTGCTATATCTCTGAGCAACTCCAGATGCCGCTCAAATCTTAAGATTGCTTGATGATAATCCCCTTTACACTCCGTTAAATCATCATAATGATAAGCTATCTCATGACCCAAACTTGCTATCTCGTTTATTACTTTTGTATCAAAATGTTTTGGCAAAATCCTAAAAAAATAAGTGCCTTTGATATTCAACTCATGTTGGATACGGGCTAATTTAAGTGCTTGAGGGTAATGTTTCTCTACATCGTGCCTGAGAATAATAGCTTTCTGCTGTTTATCACCCTGACAATAGTCTTCAAAAGTAATAAACTTATAATCAAATTGTTTTAAAACAAGTAATAATTTTTTATATATTTTTATTGTAAAATCCATATGTATCTAACTTACAAAAGACATAAAAATAACTATTCATTTATGTCTTACATAGATTTATCTTAAGAACTTCTTATATACCTCATCATACTTTATAGCAATGTCTTGCCATAAATAAAGTTCTTTCAATTTTCGTATAGCATTATCAGACTTAACAAGCATATCATTGTAATGCTCTAAAGACCAACGTATTTTATCTGCCAAATCGCTACTATTAGCTTTTTCAAAGTACAACAATTCATCTTCTGAAAATACATCTTTATTTTCTGGTATATCGGCACATATCATAGGCGTATGTAAAGAAGCAACCTCTAGCATCATCATAGACATAGATTCTATTTCTGAAGGATAAATAAATAACTTTGAAGACCCAATTATCTCAAATAATTTATTCTTATCTTTCACTAACCCTAGAAACTCCACTCCTTTTAATGCTTGAGCCAAGCTAAATAATTTATCTTTATAGGCACCCATTTGGTTATAATCGCCTATAACCAGCACCTTACCTTGATAATTTAATTTTTGTAAAGCTTCTAATAATACATGACAAGCTTTGTTAGGAACAATCCTTCCTGCCGCAAAAGTTAAGTACTCATCCTTTAAATACCCTTTTCTAATCGCATCTATACCATTTGGAATATACGTGATTAGTTTAGACTTCAATATACTTCTTACAATCCTTTTATCTTTTAAAGAAACTGTAGTTATTGCATTCGCCTTACTTAAAAATATTTTATCTTGAAAGTCAAAAAATGGCTTATATCTTTTCCATTTATCCGTTAGCTCCATACCATGAGTAGTTAAAATCACAGGGTATCTTATTTTTAAAATTGGGATGATAAATGAGGCATCTCTATGATGTAAATGCACTAGAGTGTATTTACCAAAGATGACAGCATGAAGAGCTGAGATAATATAATATAATAAAGTATTTAATTTATGTAATAGTATCGATTTCAAAACTATTTGATTACAAATGCCCTTATATATGCCTGATTTTTGATCCGTATGAGATGCCACTGAATATACAGTAAAATCATACTTATCATATAACTGATTTATGATATTCTCTCCTACTGTAGCAGCACCCCCAAAAGCAGGTAAACCTTTTAGACCAATGACCGCAACTTTCGGTTTTTTCTTACTATTATTATTCATATAAATATTATTTTACACATCTCCAAGCCTCGCTAATTTCAAATAATTCCAAACTACAATTAGCACACAATACAACAAAGTATAATACTTCCACCTATACAAATGTTTAGAAGCTATATTATCTATACCATAAGCTATAATAGGTATTATAAGCACTAGTTTAATAATATTAAAACGAATGGATGTTAAGTATGCAGATACTATTAGAGCAGCCATATATAAAAAAAATGTAAATAATATATAGCTATACGACTTATATTTTTTATGTTTAAACAAATAGAACAATCCTATAAATAGAAAATAAGACAACAAACCCAATACCAAAATATTACCTATATGATACCATTGCTCTGTTTGTTGTACCCTAGTTGCATAATTAATATTAGTATAAGTAATACTAGGAAAGGGCGTTAAGAAAGAGACCGGCACGGTAATAGGAGCAATAGCGACTGTCGTTATAAGATTACTTCTACTACTAAATGCTTTTGCCCTGCCCTGAGACGTGCGTATTTTAGCTGACTTCTTCTCTAAACCTAAAAGATTGCTTGTTTGTTGTTTGGCATACCTACCATATGTTGTATTCCCTACCAAGAAATAACTACCCCCTGCAAAAAATAAAACAATCAATATTTTCCAAAACCACGAGACACGTCGTATTCTGGTTTGATTCACAAAAAATGTATATACAAAAAACCCGGACAACAACACAAAAAACAGTACAAATCTAGTCCCAATAGCAAAAAACAGACCCAATAATAATAAAAGACTATTATTTAAAACCCTACGCCCATTTAATAAATAAATACCAGAGCGCATACTCAAGAACACACTCAACACCATCAAGGTTTCTTTCATATGTACACCGGTATAAAAAACAATGCTACCCGCAAAAGCCAATATAATAGCTGACAGTCTGCCACGCCTATCGGTATCTATCACACGAATAATATCATATAATAATACTACAGAAAAACTACTCACAATCACTTGTGCTACTCTTACCAAAAACACACTATTATCAGATATAGCATAAATAAAACTGATTAAAAAAGGATAAAGAGAATCATCCAAAGAAAATCCTTTAATCTTAAATAAAGATTCCCAACTAAGATTATCTGCTAATTTTACGGCCACTGAATGAAAAGATAAAGCATCAATAGCTTCTACAGAAAAAGGCGTATCAGTATAATAATACCATAAAAGCAATAGCCACAACATATAAACAAATCTAAAAACAAATGCCACCCAAAATATTTTACGTCTAAAAGACTTGGGTGACAACTTAAAGTTTATTGGCTGCATGGAACGACTAAAACCTACCCAGATAACAGAAAGAACAAAGATATTATAAAAAATAAAGAAGACCGGCATGGCCCTAGACATAAATATTGCCCAAGTCAATATAATAGTAATTACACCTAATATTATTTGGTTTTTAAAAACATTAAGAAACATGTGTGCTTGCTTTATATATTTGTAAATATTGTTCTACACTCTTCTCTACAGAGTATATATGCTTATATTGCTTTCTATTATTATCTGCTATTGTTTTTAGGCCTATAGTCTCTGTTGATAAAAATCTTTTGATAGCCTCCTTCATAGATACTTTATTAACCTCAGATGCTAAAAAACCATTGATACCCTCTTTTACCATTTCCGGCACACCTCCCACTGCTGTAGATATAATAGGCACCCCCATACTCATAGCCTCTATTACTACAAGCGGCATACCTTCATTTTTAGAAGATAAAATTAAGGCATCGGCATAATATAAATAATCACCTACATTGGATTGATTTCCACAAATAAACACTTGCATATCTATTATATCTTCCACAGCATAATGTTGTAAAATATCCTGTTTATCAAGACCTATACACACCAAAGACACCTCTTCTTTTTCAAACGAACGAATCGTTTCAAACAACAAATCCAGATTTTTTGGTTCAGCATTACGACCAATAAATAATAATTTTTTATTAGACCCAATACTAGTATAAACTTTCTCAACCTCTATATTATGAGAATTATACTCCAAAGGCGCAATTCCATTCTTTACACATTGAAAAGTCATTTTAGGAAAAACCTTTTGATAATCTTGGGTAATTTTATGTGTTAAACACACATTTATAACCTTTCGCCTATAAAAAGGCAATTTGTTTAATTTCACAAACAGATGCTTATAATATGCTAATTCACTATGAATAGTATGTACAAAATGTGTAGTCCTGAAACAAAAAACAGATAACAGTGTATGTACTACAGCAGAAGGTTTATGTGTATGCACTACATCTACCTTCTGTTGCCACAAAAACCACAACAACCTAAAAACAACCCATATACTAAACGACAAATGTCTTTTAATAAGTTGTATCCTTACATTAGAAGCCACAAATTGTGTTTGTATCATATTAGCATCTAACTTATCAAAAACAATAAGCATAGCTTCATGACCTTGTTTAGCTTGCGCATTGGCCAATTCTACAGCTATCTTCTCTGCACCACCATTACTTAAGTTCGTTATAATATGTGCTATTTTCATAAATGTTATTGTTACTTAACTAAATGAAATACCAATTGCATAAAAGAACGACAATAATACAATAAGAATTGCTTATATTATAATCTGACACCCAATATTTTTAGTCCTTTTCTACCTCTATACATTAAACGCTTATTGTTTAAAAGAAATCCATCGGTTAATAAACCATCATAATATATCTGAAACACTTTGTGCCGTGTTTGTACAGATACTTTATTATTGCGCATATAATAAAATCGGATTTTTACTATCTTTTGATGAAAAAGATAACGTTTATTATAATTCTTGCTTCTAGAAGAAGATTCTTGTAATAAACGATAAGTAGCCATTACTTCATCCATATAATGGAACTTGGTTATTAAAGACATTCCTAACCATAACGTTAAATCAATAGAAGGAATCATTGTCCCATCACTATATAAATGATGCCGCTGTAAACTATCTTTTAATAATGCTGCTCGACAACAAACTGTTTGGGTTACAATTGGTAACTTACCCTGTAAAATATCTTCAAACACATTGCCTACAGGACAATCTTGAGGCTTATATTTAGTCTTTATCCTCTTATTTTTATCTTGAAATAAGTAATCTACATTAGCATAAACGACACCATAATCCGGATTAGCTTCTAAAAAATCTACCTGCTTTTGCAATTTATATGGGTCTGTCCAATAGTCATCGCCCTCGCACATAGCTATATACTTACTTTTTATACGAGGCAATAATATATTTCTAATTATCCCTGTTTTTTTTGAATATTGATTTTCAGTTTGATAAACCGGTTTTATAATTTCAGGGTATTTTCCTTCGTATTCGCGTATAATATTAGCCGTGTTATCCGTAGAAGCATCGTCGTGAATTAATAATTCGTATGCAAAATTTGTTTTTTGCATCACAATTCCTTCTAAACATTCTCGAATATAAGACTCATGATTATAGGCAAGTGTTATTACTGTAACTATCGTTTTATTCATCTTCTATATTTTGATACTTAAGTACTCTTGCAGGAACACCTACTGCTATAGCATAATCCGGAATATCTTTAGTTACTACAGAACCTGCTCCTATCCGCGCATACTTACCAATGTATGAACAAGATGCAAGAACAACTGCTCGTGTTCCTATAATAGCACCTTCTGCTATTTCTATTTTTGTAGGTTCTACAATATCTCTGGATCTCTTGTAGTGAGCATGATAAGCATGATGGTGACTTTCTATCATAACACCATCTGTAATTCTTACATTATCCCCGATGGTTACTTTCCCGGAATAATCAATAAAAACATTTTTGGCCAATAATACATTATTCCCAATTTTTATTTCCCCGTCTAAATAATGCTGTCTACTGATATTCACATTATATTCTACAGCTAAGTTATCACCTGTATTATACTGTCTTTGATAGGCTTTTTTCCTTTTATCTCTTAATCGACCTATTTCATATTTTTTTTGAGAGTATTTATGAAAAAACTTTCGGTTCTTAACAAAATCTTTTTGCCATAAATCCCGCTTAACCCCCTTTTTATAATATTCAGCTCCTATTTGTTTCCGAATAAGTTTCGTTTTTAAATAAAATTCTTCTTGCAAATATTGATTAGACCACATTCTGTATTTCTTAAAACAATAAAGTATATCAAAGAATATTGCCAACTGATAGCTCAATCCCCTATCTTGCTTATTGGCAATTACTTTTGAATGTTTCCAACCATACTTTATTACTTGCTTTATTCTACTCATACAATGTTTTTTACTATCTATAAACCAACCCTAATATTTTGAGAACAAATCTATCCATTCTGATTTAGAATATATTCATACAAATTTGCTAACATCTCTTGTTGCGAGAATACAGGTTGCCAAAGGAAAGTATTCATAAATAAAGTACTATCCATTCCAACTTCTAAGGTTATGTCTTTTTCTTCTTTAAGAACTGTAACTACTAGATTATAATCTCTTTCACCAATATTTTTGACTTCTCGAGCAAAACTTTCAATAGTATTCATTTGATTTGTCCCTAAATTATACACTTGATTAAATGAAATGTCAGAAGATTTTAAAATAACAGCATATAATGCCAATGCCACATCACGCACATCAATAAAAGAAAGTTTTTGTTGTCCGCCTATTATTTTTATAGGCACATTATTAATAGCATTTTTTACAAATACATTAAGAAATCGAGCATTTTCACAAACAGAAGCTAATCTTATATTCGTATAATTAATAGATGTGTTTTTTAATATTTTATTAGTTAATAATTCTGCCGAACTTTTTGCTAAAGCGTACATACCACTAGGAGCAATGATTGTGTTTTCATTCCACAAAGGTTTACTTTTTTGTCCATAAACACCCTGCGAAGAAATGTTGATATAAGATTTAAGGTTTATATTTTTTGCTAATTCTAACACTTTAGTATTATACTCCAAAGATTTTACCAATTTATCTCCTTCTGATGAACGGGCAAAAGCTGTATGAATAAGACATTGATAAGCTTGTTTATTTGCAATATTCAGAAATGTATCTAAATCAAAACAGAAAATATTAGAGTTGTTTTCATATCGTTTTTTTACGATGGCAGGATTTGTTGATAATAGAAATAAATTATAGGGTTTATCCTTTAACAAAAATATTAATTCTGTTGCGACTAAACCACTTGATCCTGTTATAATTATATTTTGTTTCATCTGTTTATAATTTGTTTTTAGTTGTCAGATGGAACTCTCGATGAATTTTAGCATTCTGATGTGTATATTTTAGGATGCTAAAATTCATGTTCGTTTCATTTCTCAAAAATTATTTCTTTATAACTATAATCTCTAATAATCATATCTTTACCATCTACATTTAAACATTTGATAGTATTTTTTATCTGCTCCATTTTATCAACTAGTTCTTTATCAGAAGAAGCCGTTAATAAAACCCGAACACCTACTTGGCGTAAAGTTCCTATATCTTTTTTTCCAATTATATCACCTTTTCGACAAGAGGAGAACACATGTAACACGCCTTCTAATTGTTTAACTTCTTGTATCCCGACATATTCATTAATTTCCCCTTCTTTTAGAAGTAATGTAACATTTGCTCCTTTACCTTTCTTAGGATTAATACCAACAAAACTATTCTTGTTAACATTATTTCCTATGGCAAAATTTATAATTTCTTGTAAGGGATTAAAATCATATAATTTATCAAAAATATGATGCTCCAAAGAACCTGTGAATCTGTAACCGGGTTCATATGGGATAATATTATCTTTGTCTACAAAACATTGAAGAAATATAAAGCCATTTTCTATCTTCATTGATTTAAACATCTTTATAACATTTGGATTAACCTTCTCTAAAAATTGCTTTGTTTGTTTGGAAGGAAAGGTATATCCAACAGGTAAAGGAATATTTTTCTTATCAAACGTATGTATATATCTATCAGCCAGTCCTAAAAAATAAATTTGTCCATTATTAAAATAATAAAATGCAGTAGCCTCGTTAGCTGTAATATAACGCTCTATAAGAATATTTTTAGAAGGAGAAAAAGAAAGTGCCTTATCATAGTTTTCTACAAATTCGTCTAACTTAAAGCATTTATAAATGCCTCTTGCTCCTGAGTTATCTACCGGCTTAACAAGCAATGGAAATTGTGCTTTGCCTTCTAAAACCTCTTCACGAGAATACTCCGACACAACAGGCACATCAAACTCTCGACAAAGATTTTTAAATTTCATTTTATTAGTTGTTATTTCAACTTGTTGTAGTGTTGCATAACAAGGCAATTTTGCTTTATTACATATTTGAACATAATACGGAAGCAGCAAATCTACATATCCTGTTATCACGCCATCTATTTTCTCTTCTTGTATAAGACTCACAACCGCATCAACATCAGTAGTACTAACCATAAAAGCCTTATCAGCAATTTTTTTCGCAGGAGAAGTTTCTAAATAATCGGTTACATAAACCGTTAAACCCATTTTATGTGCTATATGAACTATTTCTTTAGAAATAGTCATTCCTCCTAATATCAATAATTTTTTATTTGTATTAATATTTACCATCTTTTAAGTATAAAATAATATTTTCAAAATTAGAATTATCCAATACTATTGGTAATGCCAACAAATTTTGCACTAAAAAAATCTCTCTATCATTAGTAGTCCATTCTAACACATTATCCCAATAAGTTGGAATATATATTCTCTGTTCTATTAATTTTTGCTTTAATTCTTTGCCTTTATCTACCAAAAAAGGATATACCATTGGAACATCTTCGTCTGTAATTTCTATTTTTAATAGATTTTTATCTCTAAGTTTATCATCAATTTTTTTATAAAACTCATTACGTGTTTTAGCAGAAGCCTCATAATCAATAGAACATAAAATCTTTTCTGTTAAATTAGACATTTTTTTTATAGACTGATAAACTAACGACCTATTATTTTCTTGAAAATCAGAATAACCAAACTCTGCTCCTATATCTGCTCTTTTAAGCAAATGAGACATTCTATCATAAGATTCATCTTGTTCTAATTCCTCTTCCAACTCTTTATCGGTATAAAGATAAGCACCATCAGCAACACCAAAAAATTTTCTTGCCGAATAAAAAGTATCAATACCGTCTATTGGAGGAGCAAAAAATGCCTGTGAATTATCCACAATCAATTGCTTTCCATAAATTTCAGATAAGTCTATAACTTTTGCTTGTTTTAAGCCAAAATAATTTGTGTATAAAAACGCTTCATTTGACTTTAATTGAATGTTTTGTTCAGGTTCTAATATATCATTAATAGAGTAAAACTCATATGTTAGATTACACTTTTTTATTGGCTCTAAAATAACTTCACAAGTATAATAAGGTATATAAATTTTGGTATAACCTTTTACCTTCAAAATATATTCTAAACAATTTCGAGCAGTATTAAGACGTAAGGCATCTTTATGATAATGAGATCCTTTTCTTAGCTCTAATTCAAAATAACCTCCTATTGCATTTTTATTCATATTGATCTTTTCGATAAACTATTTCACTTTAATAAAAATATCTCGTTTTACTTTATCATACAATTCCTTATATTCGTTTTCTGAGTTAAAATGATAGACAATATTTCCTATGGTTTGGTTAGCAGCAGTACAAACATATACTTTATCGCCTTTTAATGCGTATATACACATATCCGCTATATATTTACTTGCCAATGAACCAACTTCTACTTTTTCAAATATACCTTCTTTATTAGAAAATAATACATCTGAATGCCAAACTCCTTTAATATTTGTAGATATAAATTCATCGACTTTCATTCCAATAGCAAATTTTACGCTATTTGCTATTAGTTTTGCTCCTGTTGCCATTTCTAATATTTCTGCAAGTCTATTTCCGCCACCACGTGGAGAAACTTCCATAATATATACTTGGTTATTTTTTCCTACACGCGCCTCAATATTCAATATACTCGTATCAATTTCCAACAAATCTATCAACCTTTGAACTTCTTTTCTTAAAATTTCTTGATGCTCCACAGGCATTGAAGATGACCATTTATGAGCTATGGGCGTATAGGGATTAGGTGCATTAATATCAAATATTTGGTCATCAACAGAAAAAAAAGTCAATTTTCCATTTGTAACGAAACTGTCTGAACCTGTAGTTTCTCCCACTTTCTCTATAAATTCTTCTATAATAACCCTTTGAGATATAGAATTTTCTTTTGCATATTGAAAAGCAACAGGCAACTCCTCTTTTGAATCAATTCGTTTAACACCTTTACTACCTGCCGCATCAGTAGGTTTAACAATCAATGGAAATGTAAATTTATCAATTCCTAAATTAGCCTCTTCAATCGTTTTACAACTTACGGATTGAGGTGTGTTAAATCCATTATTAAATAAAAACTTTCTAAACAAATCTTTATTTTGTAACACTTCAACAGACTGCAAAGATGCAGGCTTTGGTAAATTCATTTTCTCAGCAACATAAGCCGCTGTAACTACGCCGGGATCAACAGCAAAAGACATAATACCATCTATTTGTAATTTTTTTGCCAATGCCAAAACCGCCTCTTTATTTGTAATACTCACGTTATGATACTCATCAGAATAGTTATGAGCGATATTATCAGGCAAATAATCTACAGTGATAACATAACACCCTAAATTATGAGCCTCTTCTATTATAGGTATTAAAAACCTTAATCCCCCCAAAAGCATTAGCTTTTTCTGTTTCATTCTGCTATGGTATTTATGATTGTTTTTATATGCTCTTTTGTCAATTCATGATGCATTGGCAAGCAAATAACACTGTCGGCCAATGTATGAGCATTCCGTAAATTATCTTTTGAAGAAGAAGGCAAACCTCTATAGGTAGAGAAATCACTAATCAAAGGATAAAAATAACGTCTTCCAAATATCCCTTTACTTTTCAATTTTTCATACAACGCATCCCTTCTCATGCCATATTTCTGTTCATTTACAAATATTGGGAAATAAGAGTAATTCATCCGCACATCTTTGTTCTCTTCGAAAAAAGAAATGCCTTCAACTTTTTTTAAATGCTCTTTGTATTGATGCGTAATTTTTTTTCTTATTTGAATAGCCTTGTCAATATATTTTAACTGAACCAGTCCGTAAGCGGCTCTCACTTCATCCATCTTACCATTTATGCCTGGTGCTATAACCCTTGTTTCTCCGGCAAAACCAAAATTTTTCAAATAATCTATTCTTTCTTTAGTCTTCGCATCATGACATATTAAAGCTCCTCCCTCAATAGTATTGTATGTTTTTGTCGCATGAAAACTTAATGTAGACATATCTCCATATTCTAATATAGATTTCCCATTCTTCTCAATGCCAAAAGCATGTGCAGCATCATAAATCACTTTTAACCCATATTTATCTGCAATATCTTGTATAGCTTTCGTATCACAGGGATTACCATAAACATGTACCGGCATGATAGCAGTAGTTTTAGGGGTAATAGCTGCTTCTATTTTATTAGGGTCAATATTGCCTGTAGCTAAATCTATATCTACAAATACCGGTTTTATTCCATTCCACCATAAAGCGTGAGTAGTAGCCACAAAACTATAAGGTGTTGTTATCACTTCTCCTGTAATGCGCATAGCCTGTAAAGCAACCATCAAAGGTAATGTTCCGTTTGTAAACAAACTCACATACGGCACTTTTAAATAGTCTGCTAAAGCCGCTTCTAATTTTTTATGATAATACCCATTATTCGTCAACCATTTTCTATCCCAAATATCTTTAAGATAAGACTGTAATTCCTCTAAAGGTGGCAATAAAGGAGAAGTTACATATATTTTGTGATTTTCCATTTACATTATTTTTTTCTTATATTCCAAAACAATTTTTTTGAGCTCCAGAAATTCTTGATTTTTCAAAATACTATACACAAAATAGGTTAACACTGCACCTAATAAAATTTGTAAAATTAAAACCCATAAACTGTATCCAAACAAATACACTATGCCCAATAACAAAACAGAAATACTCATTGAAACTATGAAAAAAGGATATACATCTTTTATTTGTTGATAAGTAGAATAATTTATTAATATACCAGAATAATAACTATTTAGAAAAAAAGCAATAAAACCAGTAAATACACCTCCCCATAACATATATTCAATACCATAAAAAATACCTATAACAACAGGAATAATACGTATTATCTTTTTTATAATCTCCAATCTCAAAAACAAATCGGATCTTCCTTTTATTTGTAACATATTCAAGTTAATAGCATGCAGTGGATACAACATGCCCGCCAAACTTATAATTTGCAAATAATATACCGCTTGTAACCATTTCTCCCCTATTAAATTAACAATCAATGGTTTTGCAACAGCTGCCAATCCTAAGATTAATGCAAAAGTAACCATCATTGTCATCTTTATCACTTTCCTGTAAGCATTTTTCAACCTATCAGGTTCATTTTGTATCTCACTTAATACAGGATAACTTACCCTTTGAATAACTGATGTTAGATTGCTGGTAAAGATGGCTCGAAATTGCAAGGCCCTAGTATAATGACCCAACTGCGTAGAAGAATAAAACTTACCTATAACCAATTGATAAGCATTTCTATAAATCGTATCTATCAAACCCGAAACCAATAACTTTGATCCAAAACTAAATAATTCTCTAAAACTATCCCAAGAGTATTCTAATGATGGGCGCCACTGATTAAATATCCATAAAAATAAAGAATTAAAGAATTGTCTTGAAAGTTGTTGACCTACTAAACTCCAAACTCCATAGCCTAAAACAGCCATACCTATACCTATAACTCCACTAGCTACAGAAGCTATGATAGACACTTGCGCTTTTGTTTTAAAATCTATCTTTTTTACTAAAATTGTATTCTGAATAATAGCAAAACTATTAATAATCAGAACTAAACCTATTACTCTTGTAATGGGAATTAATACAGGCTCTCTAAAAAATGTGCTTATAAAAGGCGCCAATAAATAAAGGAGCACATATAGCACTATACTCATGCCTAGATTAAAATAAAAAACAGTATTATAATCAACCGAAGAAACATCTATTTTACGAATCAAAGCGTTTGCAAAACCACTATCAATAATAGAAGTGGAAATTGCTATAAAAATCATAATAATGCCTATAATTCCAAACTCTTCCGGCGTTAAGATACGAGCTAATATAATTCCCACTAAGAATGTAATACCTGCTCCTGCTATATTATCTATAAAACTCCAGCTAAGACCTTTTAGTGCTTTATGTTTTAAAGCTCCCACTTATTTTTACTTTATCAACTTTAATAAATACTCCCTATACCTACTCTTACCCAAGTTTTCTGCTAATTGGGCTAATTGCATATCATCAATAAAACCCATGCGCCAAGCTATTTCTTCTATACAAGAAATTTTGAGACTGGTACGCTTTTCTATGGTTTTTACAAATTCGGTGGCTTCGCTAAGGGCTTCGTGCGTGCCGGTATCTAACCAAGCATAGCCTCTCCCCATAATATTCAATTGCAAACGTTTTTGCTTCAAATACTCTTCATTTACAGTGGTAATCTCCAACTCGCCTCTTGCCGACGGTTTGATACTTTTGGCCACCTCTACCACATCATTGGTATAATAGTAGAGCCCTACTACCGCATATGGGCTTTTAGGATGTTTGGGTTTTTCTTCTATGCTCAACACATTATTATTTTTATCGATTTCCGCCACACCATAACGCTCAGGGTCGTTTACATAATAACCAAATATTTGAGCCATGCCTTTATCGTCTACAGCCTGTACAGCAGAACGTAACATATCAGGCAGACCTGCACCATAAAAAATATTATCCCCCAAAACCAAGCACACATTATCTTTACCTATAAACTCTTCTCCCAAGATAAAGGCTTGTGCCAAACCATCAGGGCTGGGTTGCACCTTATAACTCAATTGCATACCCAATTGCGACCCGTCGCCCAACAAACGTTCAAACTGAGGCAAATCGTGTGGCGTAGAAATAATAAGCACCTCCCTAATGCCAGACAACATCAAGGTAGATAGGGGATAATATATCATAGGTTTATCGTAAACGGGCAACAGCTGTTTAGAAACCACCTTCGTTAATGGATGTAAACGCGTGCCGGCACCTCCGGCTAGAATAATTCCTTTCATATGTTTATTTTTTACAGCCTTTGGCTTTTAGCTGTCAGCCTTTGGCTTGGTTTAACCGCAAAGCGATGTAGTGAGCGAAGTCGAACTGAACACAAAGTTTTTTTCGCAAAGTTGAAAATAGTCTTTAGTTATAGGTGTTAAGTTCTTGGTTAAACAACTCTGGTCAACTTAAAATTAAGCACTAAAAAACTCACAACTTGTTTTACTTCCGTCTTCGGCCTTCCAACTTCCAACTTGTTTACCTCTCCACAATCACATCTGCACCGGATTTGCTTATCAGCTCTACAAAAGCATTCACAAGCATATCTACGTCCTTACAAGCGTATAAATGTTGGTTTATAAAATCTTTGTCTATCACTACTACTGTTTTACCTTGCTGTAATAAAGTATTATGTTTAGCTTCACGGGCAGCGGCATCTGCTATATTATATACCTCGCCTTCGGTCTTGATATGATGCCCCGCATTCTTAGATTTGCCTCTAATCATACCCACAGCTGCCGTATGATGCGTTAATGGGTCTATGAGCACA
>PDWJ01005831.1_pt1 | contig 15463 bp, 16 predicted proteins | sample 1430881 | NCBI WGS metagenome assembly PDWJ01 (sample SAMN01162460, study PRJNA174530) | Oral metagenome, whole genome shotgun sequencing project. | biome: Marine environment; feature: Marine mammal; material: Swab sample of the gingival sulcus; isolation source: swab sample of gingival sulcus... | reverse complement strand
TATACTCTTTTCCTCCTACTTTAAATTTAGCCTTAAATGACATAATAAAAAAAATTAATAATTAATAAAAAGTTATCTGTATATAATAGATATTTACGTTACAAATATATAAAAAAGATTTTGAAAGACAAAAATAAGAACCGAAGTAAAACCCTATAAAAATCATTAACAAACACTTAATCAACGACTTGTGTTTGTGTTTAAAAATTCATAAAATTTTAAGCGGCTAATTGCAAAATCCGAAAAATACATTTATAAAATCTATTACGAAGTTCTCATACGTCATTCAGATTAACGTTTGAATTCTTTGAACTTACTGACGTATTTGATAATTGCCTTATTATTAATGCCGGCAAACACAAGGCTAGAGACAAAAACCGTCATCCAGATAAAATAGAGTTTAATACCCGGAACACGGGAAGATAATAACATGATCATCAATATAAACCCAAAAATCCAGGTAAAAGACAGACTGGCGTATAGTACGGCATTGATATTTTCCGCGTATTTATGATGTTTGTAGGATTGAGATACAAAACTCACCAGACCAATCATCAAAGGCACTCCAAAAGCTGCCCATAATACCATCAATCCGGGTTTTTCCATGACCAATTCTAAAAATGGTAGGAATTTAAAAGGTAACGCCATCATATTTTTTTTCAGCTTCTGCGATTTCTAATAATGACTTTTCCCTGTAGCCCATTGGTTTTGCCAAGAGTAAATTTGGAAATTCATTAATACCGATGTTATACATATTGACACTTTCGTTAAAAAACTCCCGTCTGTCAGCGATATGATCTTCCAGTTCTGAAATTCTGTTTTGCAGGCTTAAAAATGAAGCATCTGATTTTAAGTCCGGGTAATTCTCTGCTACAACCATAATCTGCCCCAAAGATTTTGCCAACTGATTAGTGATTTCTACTTTTTGGTTTTGGTCCTGAGTGTTTAAATAACTTGTTCTTAAGCGGGTGAGTTCATTTAAAACCTCTTTTTCGTGTGACATAAAAGCCTTTACGGTATTGACCAAATTTGGAATTTCTTCTGCCCGTTGTTTGAGTAAGACATCTATATTGGCAAAAGATTTTTCAATATTAAATTTGAGCATCACTAACCGGTTGTAAATTCTGATCAGGAAACTGATAATGGATGAGAAAATAATCACAATGATGATAATTCCTAAAAGTTTACTCATAAGGTTCTTTATTTAAAAAGTTATTCAGTGAAAAATTGTTATAATTTAAATCAAATTGTATTTGGCCGTCTGTAATACTTATGTCTGCCATTAAAATAAGGGCAATCAACAAAGACAGCATAGCAAGGAACGTTAAAAAACGATTTAAAAACGGCTTATTGACGTTCCAACGCGTTACGGCATTATAAGGCGCTAATGTAAAAATATTTTTAACAGGATGTTTTTCAATAAAAACGTTATTGTTTGTTGAGTTTGCCTGACCTATGAGTAGGATTTCTTGTTGATCCAACAAAAGGTATTGTATATAGCGTCGTGTACCGGAATAAAAGACTTCTTTTTTCAACCATAAAAAATCTATATCATCTGCTTTGACCTGTACTTCGCCTGTCTTGTCTTTTAATATAAAGTCATTGCAAAACATCCTGTCACTAACGGTTGAATAGTACGTGTCTCCATCGTCATCTGTTTCTTCCCTTTGTATGATGTAACGGTAGCCTATACAAGGTTTCTTCCCTTTTGGAGACAACAAAGGTTCCTGCATTTTGGTTTGTCCCTTAACTTCCACCAAACCCATGGCCATTGAAGCTATTTTTGAGGTTGGTAAAGTAGCCTGAAGACTTATAAATTGATCTTTTTCATTGGGGGAAAATACTCTGGTTAATAACATATAAGCAATAACAAATACAATAGTAGCAGTACCGAAAAAAATCATGGAAAGTGTTACAATAACAACGACAATCAGATCTTTAGCAGTACCTAAAAGAAGTTCTAACAGACTTTCTTTTTCTAAGCGTTGTTTAATATTTTGAATAAATGATTGTAAAAAACTCAAGGCTATCAATAACAAGAGAAAAACAAATAAAGCGGCAATTGTAATTCCGGAGTTGAAACCAAATAATTTAGAAAAGATGATTAAGGCCGGGAACAGTGCATATAATAACCACTTTGGTTTAACTATAAAAAAATAATTAGAAATCACTGCCGTACAAGCCAATGAAAGAAACAAGCTAAAGAACGTAAAAACTACAACGGCATCCCAGTTATTAGGTGTTTTGACAAACTCAATAAAAGCCTCCATTATTTAAAAGAATTTAGCCAATGTATCAAAGAAATTACAACCCTGTTTATTTGATTGTTTTGGCGGTTAATTTGCATAGTTCATATAATTAAAACGATTTTTTTATGATGATGCATTCTTACTTTGAAAGTAAATTTTGAAAATTGTCCGGATTCTTATCTAATTGTTCTTTTAAAAAATCTTGATAAGTATAATTAGGATCATTTTTACGTTGTCTTACATATAAATAATCTTCCCAATAGCTAAAATTCCCAAAAAGATTGAGCTCTTGTATATCATCCGAATTTCTTTTCACCTCTAATTTTGCTTTAACTGTTTCGTCTAAAGAATACTGAAATAAGAACAATCTTTCTCCCTTAGTATCTTCCCAAAGAAGTGCATTAAAATTATCGTTTAGTTTATCTTCAGGCATATGATAATGTGTGAATTGAGGGGCCCCTAATTTGGTTTTCAATGCTTGTAATAAATCTTTAGCTTGTTTTTCAGAAAAGATATAAATCTCATATTTATAGATGATGCTGTCTTTCTTGTTATAATAAAAAGACACCCCGTTTATACCTCTGTTGCTATCAGGGTGTTGACGCCCTTTTAGATTGGTGTTATTAAAATTCAGAAACTTCTCATGTCTGATATTCATATATTCATTATTGGTATTCCCCATTGGAAATACTTGTTTTTTCATGTTTTCAGAGACTAATTCACTGACCTTTTCATTCTTTAGGGTTAAATCTGCTATATCAAAATTCGATTGTGATTGACAATTTTGAAATATTATACCTATAATGAGAAACTTAACTATCGTTTTCATTGTTTATTGTTATTGTGTTTTTGGGGTTATATATAATTCTTGATACATAAACTAAATTACACTTGTGTGTTTACCGATGATTTTAAACATGTCGGTTTCATAGTGCTACCTAATCATTTCTAATGGAGCGCCGGGCTTAGGACGGTGGAGGTAGATATCATATTTGGAGTACCATTTTTTACCATTCTTGTCTTTAGTTATCAACACAAAAGGTTTATAACCAATACTTTTTTTGACCAGATTAACAACCTTCCCTCCACCATAAAATTCTAATTTATAATCCTTTAACTCCTTCAAGGTTGCCGTTGGATCTAAAATGTCTTTTAAAATATCCTCATGCCATCTGGACTTAGATTCTTTTTCTGTATGAAAGAATGCTTGTGCAATCTCTTTTTCTTTTTTATAATATTTTTGAGCTATTGCCGGAATATTTTTATTGGCAAAATTCTTAGCTAACTCAAAATAATAAGTTTCCACTTCTTTTAATAATTTGTCGGGGTCTTCTTGACTTAAATCTACACTATTACTCCAACCTTCTAGAGTATATGGTACATCAACTGTAAAGGTTATGGTTTCTTCGTAATAGGGTAACTGTTCCTCTCCTTCGGGAAATTTTAATCCTCTAAGATTATCCTGTAAGCTTTCATCACCTTCACGGGGTGTCTGATAAGTCAGTACAGGAAAACGGTCAAAGCGCCTTGTTTTTTCATCCCATTCAATTTCTGAAATCGTAACATCTAATCCCGCATATTGGTGTAAATAATCTTCAAATTTTTGCTCTTTTCTATTCCAATACGGAAAAATCCTGATTTTTAGTGTTTGATTCCCTGATTTTAGAATTTCTGTATTAATAGGAAAAGTTAATCTACCTCGTATTCCTTTAAACATATGATAAACAGGTATATCATTAATCCATATTTTATAATTACACACCCCATTAAAAACGGTCAAATCATATAACTTTTGCTCATCTTTATACTTTACATCCTTATAAAGATCTTCCATTAGCTTATGTGCTTCTTTTGTGGTCATGGTTGTATCTTGTTTTGGCTCTTGAGCAAAATTTTTCATTAATCTCGTCAATATATTTGGCAATTGCTCTGTTGTTACTCAGGGTAAACACAAGACTTGAGATAAACAGTGTCATCCAGATAAAATAGAATTTTACCTCTAAAACATCTGCGATATAGAGTAATACCAGTAATAAAAACCCAAAAAACCAGGTGAAGATTATTCCGGGAAATATAATGGCATCGATGTATCTTGAATACTGAAAAAAGCTGTAAAGTTTGGATAATAACAGCAATGGTAATAGTAATAACAGTATACCAAACAATGTCTTATAATCAATTAGTTTCCAAAGTTTTTTTTGTGGCATGCTCACATTATCAAATACATTAAATCAGTTGTTTTATTGTTTTGCCCCTAATGAGAAAGCGCGTAAAATTAATAAATTACAGCTATTACCACATCATGGCTCTTTAGGATTGATTTTTCTATTCAAAATCAACAAAAGAAAGGAAAAGTTTATTTATCTGAACAAATTTACTTTGTATAAAAAGATTACCAATTGTATCATTAACAAAACAATACCTGTCCAATGAATGATGAGTATCTTTTTTAATTTATTTTTCTTTGCATACCAAATAAAAAAAGCATGAATCAATAAATATACAGGCATTGAAAATATAAACACAATTGCAACTCCTAAAGCAGAATCCACATGAGGCTTATTTATATTATGATATGTCTTATCCATAATACTTGGGATAAACCATAAGTAAATATATAAACCATACATTAAAACAGATAAAAAAATATGCGTGATGTAATTATTTTTAGTCTTATTTACAAAGATTATTCCAACAATTAATATGATTAGTATATATAGCATAACTTTATTTTAATTGATCAATAATAAACCTATAATTACCAAATAGCGTCTTTAGCCGGATTATGTGTCACTGTATATTGTCTCACTTTTTAACAGGATTCTTGTCATTGAGCAGACCAAGATATTTAACCAAAGCCCGGTTGTTAATGATACTAAACACAAGACTTGAGACAAATACAGTGATCCAGATAAAATAGAGTTTTACCCCTGAAACTTTGGCAAACAAAAACAAAATCATCAATATAAAACCAGCAATCCAAGTGAAGAATAAACTGGAAAATATCACGCTATCTATATATGAAGAAATTTTATATTGCCTGTAAAATTTAGATAAAAAAATCAACAGGAATATTATTAAAGGCACGCCAAAAGCTGCCCATACGACCATTAATACAGGCATGTCAATCATATTTTTTAAAAACGGTAATGATTGATAAGGCAAGGCCGTCATATGTTGATTATTTAAAAGGTTATTCAATGAAAAGTCGTCAATAGCTAAATTAAATATAACCAGATTATCTGTGATGGTTAAATCTGACATCAGAATAAGTGCTATCAGTAAAAATAACATGACCAGATAGGTCATAAAACTATTGATGATCCAAAAGTAAATACTGAGTATAACGTTTTGACGCTCTGGAACGATGCTTATCAGCTTCCAGCCATATAAAATTAATCCCATCGGCTTTTACTCTGGCTTCACCTGTTTTGTCTTTTATAATAAAATCATTACAAAACACCTCATCGCTGATGGTTGTATAAGAATGACGTCCATTGTCATCATGACGCACTTTTTCTATCACAAGACGATAACCTATACATTTCTTTTCATCAATTGGGGACAGCATAGGGTCTTGCATGATGGTCTGTCCTTTGACCTCAACTAATCCCATAGCCATAGAGTCCAATTTTGAAGTGGGCAAGGCGGCTTGAATGTTTAAAAACCGGTTTTTCTCACCGGGAAAAAACATATCTGATAAAAATGTATAAGCGATGACAAACAGAATTGTCACAGGTCCGAAATATAGCCAGGATAACACTAATAAGCCCAGAAATAGCAGTGTTTTAGCAAGACCTGTAAGAATATTTTTTAATTTTTCTTCTTTTAGTCGCTTTTTGAAATTTAGGATAAAGGCGACTACAAAACCTAATAGTACAAATAAAAAAAGAAGTGGAAAAAGTACAATAATGATAATAGCCGTGTTGAGCTCTAATAATTTGAATAAGAGAATTAAGGTAGGAAATAACACATAAAACAACCATTTTGGCTTGACCTTCCACAAGCCATCGGAAATAAATATGGTGTAAGCCGCAGCCAGAGGTAAACTGAAGACAATTGAAGCAACAACAACACTCCAGCTGTTTGGCAATTTTAAAAACTCAATAAATGATTCCATGTTTCAACAGAAATTTGAAAATATCTATATCTAGCGGTATAATTCTATATTAAAGTATCACATCATATTTTAAAATCAAACAATTCATTTACAGAAACTTAATTTATCAACTGTGAAATAGTCTTGATTAATCGGGAGATTACCACCATAACCGCCTTCTTCCGTATCTTTACCACGCCAATCAATAATTGGCACATCATTTACCAATATAGTTGCCGAGCAATAAATATGAGGGTATATTGTGTATAGAGGTTTTTTTAATGTATTCATATAATTATTTTCCGGGTATAATTCCAGTAATAAAACAAGCAGTAAAGATAATTTGATTTTTTAATTTATGCTATTGAATTTGAAACAGACAAAAATGATGGATCTAACGCTTCAATATAACCGGGGTTACTCAAAATATTGTGTGATTATTTCATCGCTCAAATAATAATGATCAACAGCTACTTCTAATGTCATTATGTTAAGACCACTATACAGGTGATTTGCATCCAATCCTATAACAGCTTCTTTTTCTTAGTTGCGTTCTATTACTTTTAATGGTTTAAATGACGTCAAATCCACATTTTCTAACTTTTCACCTCTCCAATACATGCATTTACCTATTCTGACATAATTGCCACCCAAAACAGTATAATCTGAACTAGAACCTGCTTTAAACAAAACGGGAGTTGGCGATAAATACTGGTAAATATACACGTAATTGATATCTCTAAAATAATTATTTGCAGGATAAGAAACATCATTCAAATCATTAATTCTATCAATCTCAGAATTATCGTTGTAGAGTAAATCAAAAGTTTCAATATCAACAATGTGGGAAATTTCCTCTTTTTTTCCATTGACAAGAACATATTTATAACAAACAGAATCGTTTCTTATAAAATAATCTTCTGTGTTAGTCAGATGATTATAATTAAATGCTTTAAAAACTACATTATCCACAGAATCTCTGGTTAAAAAACGGGTGTTTTTGATTGTTTTAACTTTTTGAGGTGTACATGAAAAACATGTAGTTAAGAGAACCAAATGATATAGTATTATTTTTCTATACATTCTTTATATTTAAACTTTAGTGAAAGCTACGCCATATTAAATGCGTTTAAAAATAGTGTGTTTTAAGATCTTTTCCTTTTTTGTTTTGCTTTTATGATTTCAATGGATTCTTTATAAAGTTTAGCCAGCGTTTTGTTGTTAATGATTGAAAATATGAGACTTGATAACAACAATACTATCCAGGAAAAATATATTTTAACAGCTGTAATCTTCAAAGCCAAAAACAACATTGTTGTAGTAAAACCGGATAACCAGGTAAAAAACAAACAAGAGAATATTATAATATTCAAATAAACAGCAAATTTAAACGGCCTGTACACACGCGCAAAAAGGCTACATACAAAAATGACTACCGGCATACCTAAACCGGCAAATAAAGCAATTTTTTCAGGTTGATTGATGATGTCGTCCAGATAAAAATACTTTTTAAACACTATCGGGATATGTTCTATAGTTACTTCTGAAATCAGGATAAAGGCTATAAGTAGAAATACTATTGATATGAAAGTTTTAAAACTTCCCAGCAAAGGCTTATACCTATTCCATCTTGTGACAGTATTATACGGTGCTAATGTGAAAATATTTTTAATCGTTTCTTTCTCTATAAAAACCTTGTTCGCCTTTGAATTAGCTTTTCCTATCAATATAATGTCTTCGTTTTCGAACAACAGATACTGTGTATAACGCCTATAACCCGAAGAATAAGAATCGTCTTTTTTCAGCCATAAGAATTGAATGTCATCAGCTTTGACCTGTACCGTGGTCGTATCATCCTTTAAGCTGAAATCGTTACAAAACACCTCATCGCTTACTGTAGAATACGTTTTATTGCCATCACTGTCTTTGCTTATTGATTCTATTTTGTAACGGTAACCAATGCACTCTTTTTTACCTATACGCGACAGTAAAGGCTCATGCATTATAGTCTTACCTTTAACTTCTACTATTCCCATAGCCATAGAACTTAGTTTGGATGTCGGTAAAGTGGCTTGAAGATTTAAAAAAGCGTCTTTTTTATGAGGTTTAAAAATGTCAAGTAGTATAACAACAATGATCAAGAGTATAACAGCACTAGTCAATCCATAAAAATAAATGACTACTAATATTGCTGAAACTTTAAGGATTCCCCAAAGAATATCCCGACGTTTCCCCTTTTTTATTTTTTTTATAATTTCTTTTATAAGGTCTGTAGCAATATACAAAACAATGCCGACTATCATAAAAAAAACTAATAACCCAATCAAAAAGATAATAACGGCTAATGAGTTGAAATCAAAAATGATTTTTGATAATAGAATAATTATTGGAAATAACCCAAAAAACAACCAACCAGGTGTTTTATCTTCTTTTTTAAGAATCTTTTCAAATAAAACGGCTTTCAAAAGGGTATAAAACAAAGCCAGTCCTAAACTGAAAAAACACATAAAACCAACTATAATCCAATCTGTAGGTTTATTTAAAAATTCCCAAAAATCTTGTACATATGTCATTTTAATTGCTATCCGTAGCGTGTAAAAACATCTAAACGCACCAGTACTGAAAGTCTATATAAAGCCCTTAGAATCTCAATTATTGATTTGTGCAAAAAACATTATATAAGAAGAATTCTTAAGGCGAAACAAAAATAACAAAAACCAAATATCCGACAAACTATGAATTTAGTAGCGTGTTGGTTATTGGACAGTTGGGTAGTATCCCCTTTTGTGTGTATTTGCAGTTTTTGTAATTTAGATTTGACATTAAAAAAACCAAAAAGTTAATGGATAGTACATGTTATCGTATTATTTCTAACTCACTACTCCCTATAGGTTGGTGTAATAGTAAATATATATAGCTAGCCCTAATTTGTCCAGATTCATCTTTATAATATTTTACCATAGCTGACTCTCCATCATCTTTATAGACTAAGCCTAAAACTCTATTGTCTCCATAGAATTCCAATTCGTAATCTTCAATATCACCCATAACAAATATTTCTTCAGATAATTCTTCTAAATATTCCTTACGATTTTTTAAAACTTCCCTTCTACTTCTATAATATGATTGTGCTGTTTCATACATTTGGTTCTGAGATATTTTAATAATTTCATTCCCATTTTTATCTTCCATTAGTTGGCGGTATTTAAGGTAAAAGTTATGTGCTTTTTTCTCTAAAGCAATACTATCTTTAGGATTAAACACTTTACTATCAGACCACCCTTTTAGTTTATAGGGTACTGTTGCATTAAATGTCAATTCTTTATGAATATGTGTTTTTTTGATAATGTTCTTTATCGTTTCAACATCTTCTGATAAGGTATAAACTAAAACATTTTTGGGCTCTTCCAAGCTACCATCTATCCAAGCAGTTTGATAGACTATTATCTTAAAATCTATCCTTTCAGGATTCTCAAAAAAATCTTTTTGTTCTCCATTAGCTTCTATATATCTCGGGTAAATATCGAATGACAAGGTTTGTATTCCACTTTTTAAAATACGAGAATTTATAGGAAAAAAAAGTGTTTGCCCTAAAGGAGGATATTCACTTGTTACTGGCATATCATTTATTCTTACCTCATAAGAATAATAACTTTGTATTTTAATTTGATACTGAGGTTCATATTCGAATTTTTGCAATTGTTTTAAATACTTGTCTCCTTCTAAAATGTCAAATAAATCTGTGGTCGTTTGTCCATAGGACAAAATACCATATAAAAAACAAAAAATTAATAAATAGCGCATATTATCATAGTTTTTCAAATTTATATATCTCAACATCTGGCTTTGGAATAATAAATAATCTTACTTTTTTAGTATCAGTGGGTATATATTTAACACCTTATATTTTATGTATTTATATGATATTAACTCAAACACAAATGATTCTAACAATTATACCTTTATTTTCCTTATTGATAAATAATTGTGAGGTATTTACTATTTAAACGTTTTAATTTTATAGTTCAAATTTAAATGACAAATCCTCTTCTCTTTTAACTATTTTTCCGTTAATTTTCATTTCTTTTAAAAAACAATTTTCAAACTTTTTTCCTGTAACATAACTTGAGACTTCAATTCCCCCATTTACAAAATCATATAATTTATATGATTTATTTCTTATGTTTATTATTAATGTATCTATGAGAAAAAGTGTATCATTTATAATCAAATAGTTTCTCTTAGCAACATAATCAGAATGTTTTTCAATATTCAATTTCCCCCTCATTTTTGAAACACCATCAACTTTTATTCTATTAAAATCAACTTCAGATAGTTCGGATATTTTGTCATCATCAATATACATCGTAAATCCAAAGCCTCCGGAAATATACTTGCAATCTTTTATGGCTTTTTTTTCAACTGTTTTTTCACAACTTATTAGTAGTAAAAAAAGAAGCACTATTCTATTTAATCTTACCATAATTGACAAAATTAATATAGATTTCTTAATATAATCTTGTCTGATTTGTTAAGGAGCTAAAACGCTAGAATTAACTATATAAAGTGTTTTGTTCTCTTTTAACCTATCACAAAAAATAAAAAAAAGATCAATACTTAAAAACAAATACACTCTCATAGCCTTACTATTTCCTAATAATTTCAAATTCGTTACTACCTTTAGGTTTATGTAATAAAAGACGATAATAATTCCTCCTGCCTTTGGGGGTCTTACTTATTAATACTCCCCAATTTTTCAGTTCACCATTAGGAATAAGTAATGTTACTAATTTGCCATGAGCAAACAGTCTCATTTCATAGTTATTGATAGGTAACATATTCCCAATACATTTTTTAAGATTTTCTACTCTTTGATCTGATGTATACCAGTTGATATCTTCGCCATAAGTAGATGTTATTATGTCTTGATCTACATTCTTCTTTAATGAAATAAATTCAGTTAGATGTCCTTCATTCAGCATATTTCTCAATTTTTCATGATAAAGTAAAACCTCTTGTTCCAACTTCTCTTGATTCATTTTGCTTAAATCTTGGCTGTTTTTCCAACCTTCTAATTCATAAGGGAGCTTATCTACATTTACTTCCCAGGATTGTTCCCAAAATGGAACAGGCTCAGGCGGTAATTCAATAGGTAAAGCACTATTTTGATAATCTATCTCATTAGAATAACCCAAAGGAGCTTGAGCATCTTTATGTAATTCTATAAAATAAATATTCCATCGGGAATCTTTACTAAAAATTATATGTTCTGGTACAAGTAATGTTTCACCGATTCTGGGATAAAACCTGATTTTTAACTGATGTTTTCCATTTGCTAACAAATATGGATTGAGCTGTACTGTAGCATTGTTGCTATTCCCTCCTAAAGAGGATTTGATTAAGATATCATCTAAGTACAATTCGAAAGGCGTACGTGTATTCAAATGCACAGCATATGTTACCTGTTTCTCTTTAGGTATTTCTGGTAATTTTTCCATAGTTATACCAGGTTTTTGTTCTTGACCTTGACAAGAAGAAAAAGTTAAAATCAACCCCAAGATAAACAGGTTAAAATATTTAAGTGGTAGTATCATCTTTTTCGTGTATTTGCAGTTTTTATAATTCAGATTTAGAGCATTACACAATAAAAAATACTTAATTGTATTATAGATAACAACTTAAATGACACTCAAAGGAGCCTCTTTTGTTTTTTTATGGAATTTAAAATCCAGATAAATTATATCATCAGGATCTTTTTTGTTCTGCAATCTAATGATACTCTCACCATCTAATTTGTTTAAAAACATTACGAGTTTGCCATAGCCCTGATATTCTAATTTAAAGGTTTCTTTAATTAATGGCTGTAATTCATAATCACCATTTTTAATCAGATTTACATACTCATTTTGTCTCAATATTTTTTCTTCACTTTTGTAATAGAGACATGAAGTGATTAAATCTTCCCGGTCTTTTATCAAGTTCAGATAAGCAGCAGTGTCTTTCTTTTTAAGAATACTATGTATATGATGATATAATTCTAATAAATCAGATTTAAGTTTATCCTTTTCATCTTTACTTAATTCATTAAGATTTACAGATTCTCTCCAACCGATATAATCAAATGGGACTTCTGCATGGAAAGTTTTTTTCCATTCATACACAGGCAAACCTTCAAATTTTATAGGGGTTTTAGGTTTGTACATGCCATTAGTAGGAGCTCCAGTTTCAGTGTCATATTCACTGATCCATTGCTTGTCACTATCACTCAATTCTATACTATTGAGTCCATTCATTTCTTGATTATATTGAACTGTTCTTAAATCTCTATCCCTAAAATAAGAAAATGTTAAATCTAAATAACCTCCAACTTCATCAAAAACTGTAAGTCCATATTTTGGGTACATACGCACTTTAACTTCATGTTCTCCACTGGTCAATAAAAGTTGATTGATATCATGAGCACCTGTTACACCAGCGCCGTTTTTTGTGATTTCTCCAAAGACCTTAAACAGTATCACATCATTCACGAAGACTTCAAATTGACAGTGACTACTTCTTAAATAAATACGATTTGTTCTTTGCTCCGATATAGTTGTATCTTTAGCTATCGGATATTCTTTTGTTTCAATTGTTGAATTCATAGTATTTCTGTTTTTCCAAAAATTATCATTATGTATTACTTTATTTTCTGTTAGTTTAGGCTTATCATTATTGCATCCTATAACTAAGAACAAATAAATAATTAACAGTGCTATTCTCATATTATTCTATTATATATAATTTATCAGGTTTACTTATTTCTCCCTTTAAGAAAGGATCCTCTTTATTACCAAATTTTAACGTTCTTTTAAAACCTCCTACAACTATTTCAGCTTTAAAGGTGAAAATTAGTCCAGAAAACCCTAATTCAGGTTGAAAAAACACACCTTTTTCATCAGAATCTATTTTAGCTTTACCTTCAAAATAGGCATCTGCTTTTGCTTTTGCTCTTAATTCTAAATCTACTTCTTTAAACCAAGTATCATATTTAACCTTAAATTGAATTTCTAAAATTAATCTTACTCCTAGTTCTGCTCCTAAATCCAAATCACCTCCTTTGACTCCAGAGATACTATTAAATTCTAATGCTTTGAAATCAAATTTAAGTTCTCCTCTAAAAATCAATTCAAAAGTCATCCCTCCTTTTAAAAGACTTAATCCAATTTCAACCCCTTTTATCATTGCGGCCACAAAAGGATGCATTTTACTTCCTATAGCTAACAAATCTATAATAAAGTTCGCTCCTATCAAAGGTTCTGCTTTTAACTTTATTAACCCAACATTGGCTACTTTAAGTTGATTTTTACCTTTTCCTTGTTCTAGATACCATTCTATATTTCCATTAAGTGAAGGAGATTGTACCTCAAACATAAATGGCAGTTTCGGATTGAAACCTTTTGCCTTACCACCAACAGAATTTTTAACTTTATCCGCAATTTCTTTATACTTAACCATCACATTAATTACCTTTCTTATTTTTTTTGCAAAATCAAAAGTAATCTCTGTATTTTGTTGCCATCCTTTTGGCTCAAGATTCCAATCTGCTTCCAATTTTAATCCAAATTTACTGAGCATCTCAGAACTGTTCTTAACCCTCTTAGTTTCTTTACCTGCTCCTACAGCTTTTGACTGAGCATTACGCATATCGCGCTTTATAATCTGTACCTCTTTGTTTAATGGGTGTTTTCTACTATACTCCGGTAAGTTAGCATGAGTGTAGGCTATAGGGTGTGTATAGTTAAAAGAGAGTTGAAATCTCCATTTAATATCAGGATATGCATTAATTTTTATTATAGGATTTTTTGATAGTGTGTAATATCTACAACTATGCAGATGAACATTATATACAGCAGCAGAACTAGAACGAGTTAATGCATTAATTTTTGGCCAAATATACTGTATAGGGAAAACATTTAGGGGAGATATTGCAGATTTTACAGGGAATTTAATTGATGTGCCAGAATTAGTAAATACTGGTACGTCTGGTGATTTTATTATTATTTCTTTTTTATGCTTGTTTTTATCTCTATAACAATCATCTGTATTAAAGCCTATTACATCTAGAGTCACATCCTTTTCCGTTCTAGATGCAATAGTTTCGAAGACTATTGCGTTGGCTGCATGACCTAAAAAGCTAAAAGAAATGTCAACACGTCGGGCATCCCGGTATTCCTTTTCATTACGTTTGTTATAATCATCCGGACTCTGTATATTATATTCTCCACGCCCTACACTAATAATCCGGTCTTTATTTAAACCACCACTAACAAAAAAATCTTTTACCGCATCACTACGTTTTTGTGATAGTTTTTGATTATAATCTTTTTTACCAATAACACATGCGTAACCACTCATTCTTATCGTTGTTCCTTTATGCTCTAATAAGAATCCTAAAATGTTATTTAATGTTTTTTGTGCACTTGGTGTAATGCTATAATCATTCCAATCAAAATGTATTGTACGATTAATATGTTCTACACTACCTTTTCTGGAAACTAACTTTGTTACTCCATGCTTAAAAACAGATACCGCATCTGTTACTGCTTTTCCGTCTTTAAAAGTGGGTATAGTTATGTTTACTTCATCAAATTTACAAGGTTCATAACGTTCTGTATTGACTTCAGGCTTATGGATTTTAGTTGGAGTAATATTTTCGCTGGCTTTCACAGCATTAGATACTAATTCTTTTTTTACATTGAGATAAACTGCATGTTTATCATCTCCTAAATGGTCTTTTAAGTACGTACGTCCCAATTTAGCTTTAATATAAAACTGTTCTTCTTTTTGAATATCATTAACCTTAGACATCCATCTGGATGTATCGCCTATTTTATATAAGGCCTCTCCATCTTTAACAAATACATTATAGCTTGCAATTTTTTTATCAGTTTTAAAAAAACCAACCTGATTATAAACTTCTATTGTTATAGTATTACCATTGAGTCCCTCTGTATCTATCCATATATAAACTATATCGCCATAACTAATTGGTTTTTTGTTTTTAATATTTCCTCCGTTAGGTTTTTTTCTCCAGTTTGTAGCTTTTATTATTGGCTTACAGTAACCGTTTACATAT
>PDWJ01003340.1_pt1 | contig 15466 bp, 11 predicted proteins | sample 1430881 | NCBI WGS metagenome assembly PDWJ01 (sample SAMN01162460, study PRJNA174530) | Oral metagenome, whole genome shotgun sequencing project. | biome: Marine environment; feature: Marine mammal; material: Swab sample of the gingival sulcus; isolation source: swab sample of gingival sulcus... | reverse complement strand
GGTTGCTTGCTACCAGCAGGCGCCCTCCTCGCTCCTACGCCGTGATTCCGCATCCTTCGCGCAGCTCGGTCCGGTAAGCTGATCAGCGCTCTAGAACGTTGCCCGCAGTGCTGTGCCCGGCGACGGGAGGAATGTGTGGGGCGCGCTTTCGAATCAAGAGCCTGTTAGCCACCATCCTGGGGGTGCAGACCCGGCGCGCGGACGACGCGATGGCGCTAGCGCAGGTCAGCGCCAGTTCGGCAGCAGCGCCAGTTCGGCAGCAGCTCAGTCGGTAAGCTCAGTCGGTAAGCTCAGTAGGTGAAGCGGGCGCGGGTCCAGATCTGGTGACCACCAGCGGCGGGGTCGCCGAAGACGGTCCACTCGTTGCCAAACTGCAAGAGCGCGCCAGCGGAGAGCTCGAAGCCCTTGCCAAAGTTGTAGGTCAGCTCGGGGAAGACGACCATCGAGAAGCCCTTCTCGGAGAAGGGCCCGTGATGGGTCTTGACGCGGGTGCCGGCGAGCTTGCCCGGCCTGTCTTCGGTGACGCCGACGAGGTCGAAGAGCAAAAAGATCCGGAGCAGCCCCTTTTGGTCGAGGAACTTGAGGTCGAGGCCAGCGACGAGGTAGTCGCCGATGCGCGGGCGCGTCAGCTCGTAGACGCAGTCGCTGAAGTCTTCGCTCTGCCCACCTGCCGCGGCGGTGACTTTGATGGCGCAGGTGCCGCTCTTGAGCGTGTCGCCGACGAAGCCGCCGGCGCGCACCGCCACGCCATCGGAGAAGAGACCGCCAGCGCCGAACTCGTTGACCAGGCCGTGGACCCATTGAATGTTGAGGTAGACGTTGGATGTGAAGGTGTAGTCGAGGCCGACCACCCACTTGGGAAAGGGCGTCGAGTCGACGCTGTTGGGGCGGCCGTTGGGATAGGGGTACTCGCCGCTCGGCAGCGAGATGCCGTTCCCAAAGTCCAGCTCCTGCTGGATCACCGCCGCCGACATCGCCTGGGGGAAGAAGATGCCGAGCTCGATGCGGTAGCCGATGCCCTTGATCGTCTTCGAGATCAAAGAGAGCGGGTTGGGCAGCTCACCGGTGGCGTTGAAGCCGAGCATCCAGAAGCGCGGGAAGTAGAGGCCGGTGGTGCTCTGCACCATGCCCTCGATGCAGTCGGTGGGGTCGATCGGGTTGCAGCGCGCGCGGCTATCGAGCGTGGCCACGCTGATGAACGACTGAGGGATCGGCGACCGGCCATAGTAGAACATCAGCGCGAGGTCTTGCCCCAGCACGTTGCCGGCGATGCGGCCGGCCCATTGGATATTCTCTAGCGAGAAGTCAGGGGTGATCACCTGCGCGCCCTCGACCGACGTGGGGAACCCCTGTCGGGCGACGAACCAGCTTTCGGTGTGGACGCGGTAGCGCAGGGCGCTGTTGGTAAAGGGCAGGCGCTCGGCGAAGGAGAGGCCCAGGGGGGCGGTGCGTGGCAGCAGCGCGGGGCGGAAGACCGGTACCATGAGCGCTGAGAAGACGAGATCGCCCTTGGGGCTGTAGTCGAGCTTGACCATCACGTTGGCCAGCTGCTCGCCGAAGAGCAGCGGGTCTTCGAGGTCTGGGGCGTTGACCACATTGGTCGGGTTGAACTGGTCGCCAACGCCCCAGGCGACCACCTGCTGGCCGATCCGCAGGTCGAGGCCGTCGATCAGGAGGTTGTTGGCCTGGATGTAGGCGGCGCGTGCCTCGATGCGGAAGGCGTCGATCACCTCTTGGCGGTAGATATCCTCGAAGCCCTCGAGCCCGAGGGCGAAGCCGTAGTAGGAGAAGTCGACCTCGGCCACGCCGGCGAAGCGGCCGGCGTCGGCGACGAGCTTGAGCCGAAAGAGGTTGTCATTGCGGGAGACGCCGGGGCCAGCGTCGGTGCGGTCGTACCACTTGCCGACGCTGATATCGTTGACGCGAAAGCGAATGTCGGTTCGGATCATGCCGCTCCAGTTGAGCTGGATCTCGGCGAACACCGAGGGCGCGGCGAGCAGCACGGCGAGCGCGACGAAGGCGACCAGCGGGGGTCGGCGTAACAGCATAGAGCGACGGGGGCGGCGGCGGGGCGGGGTCATCGGTTCACCTTCGGCGGAGGGCAGGTCGAGCTCGAGCGGTCTACGGTCAGGTGACGTCTCGAGTCAGCGGTCAGTAGCTGCGCTGCAGCGCGCGGCGGCTGAACTTGCGGTCGCTGACCCCGGTGTTGGTCTTCCAGGTCTTGCGCACCATCTCGGTGCAGTGGTTGCCGCGGGAGTGGTCGACCATCTTCATCTTGCCCGCGTTGCAGACCTCACCGATGCAGCTGTAGGCCGAGCGTGTCTCGGTCTTGATGTGCTTGCCGGCGGTGTTGAAGTAGCGGAGCTTCTCTGGCAGGCAGTCCTTCTTGCGCAGGTGCAGCTCGATGTAGCCGTAGGGCGAGTCGCTCTTGGCCGTGGCCTTCGCGCGCACGATGTTATGGGTCGCCGTCTCTTTGACGAACTGCCCGTCGAAAACGTCGGCGTAGGTCACCGTGGATTGGTCGTCATAGTTGTAGTCGGCGCCGAAGAGCGACTGTTTCTTGGCGTGGCTGGTGATGCGGCGGATCTTGCGGAAGGCCTTCAGGTAGACGTACATCTGCGAGCGCGAGCGGATCAGCACCTTCATGCCCTTGACGTCGCCCGGGGCCGTGAAGTGTACGAGGCGCATCGAGCCCTTGATCCAGACCTTCATCTCGAGGGTGCGTTTATCCTTCTTGCCCGGATCGGTGATCACCATGTCGTAGATGAAGTGCTGGTCTTTCGCCTTGTTCGCCTTCTTGTCCAGGCAACGCAGCAGGTCGTTTCCCTTCTTGTCGGCGCGCGCCGGGGCGGCGGCGAGCAGCGCGAGGCCAGTCAAGGTCAGGGTGAGGGTGAGGGTCTTACGTCGGATCACGGTTCTCTCCCGCTGGTAGAAGTGGGGCGCGTGATTGCGTCGTCGCCTTGGACGTCGCGATCGTCTGAGGCATTCGAGGTAGACGCGGCGAAGGTCGAGCCGCGGCGCGCCACGTTCGGACTTGAATCGGTGGGGCTGGCGCCGAGCTCGAGCGAGCGACCATAGGAGGGGCGGCGCGCCAGCACCGGGATGGCCCAGAAGGTCGCCAGCGCGGCGGTGAGCATCGCCAGGGCCGTGAGGCCGCCGACATGTTGCAGCGGCCGCGCCTGGCCCATGGTCAACACGAAAAAGCCCACGCTGACCGTCAGCGCGTTGGTCCAGATCGCGGGGCCGGTGCCGCGCACGGCGTTCGCCGCGGCGACCTCACGATGATGATCCGGATCATTCCAGGCCGCCACGAGGTGCACGCCATAGTCGACGCCCGCGCCGAGGATGATAGAGGCCAGCATCGAGGTGCCGATGTCGAGGCGCACGCCGAGCAGGCCCATGCCGCCATAGATCACCAGCAGCGTCAGCACCGTGGGCGTGGCGACGAGCAGCCCGGCGAAGAGCGAGCGGAAGAGCACGATCATGATCACGATCACCGGGATCAGCGCCGTGGCGAGGCTCGAGACCTGGTTGTGCAGCGCGCTCTTGGAGAGGGCGCGATGGATCGTCGGCAGGCCGTTGACCCGCGCGGCCAGCGCGACCACGCCGGCCCCGCCCGTTTTGTTGTCGTCTTTCGTCTCGTCGACCGGCATCAGCACGCGGCTGGCCGAGAGGTCCAAGAGCGCCGCCGCCACCGCCGCGCGCCCGCGTCTGGCCACCCCACCTGTGGTCGGTAGCGTGACCTTGGCGTCGGCGAGCAGGCGCCTGGCGCGCTGCAGCGCGGCCTCGCCGGCAAAGATCTCGCCCAGCGGCGTCATCACCGAGAGCAGCACGTCCTCGACCTGGTCGCTGTCGGGGGGCTTGCCGAGCGTCGCGGCGATGGTCTTCTCGAGCGCTTTTTCCCACGCCGAGGGACCTCTCTCGCGCTCGCCCGTCTTGCCCTCTGTGTTCGCTTGGGCCTGGCCGCGCCGTGGCGGTGGTCCGAGAGCCACCAGCGCGGCGGCCAGGGCCTGCGCCGGGTCGCGGCCGTCGTCGAGCTTCGCGGGTAGGTCCGCCGTGCACTCCTCCGAGCGGAGGAAGCGCTTCACGCGCGTGATCACAGGCGCCGGGTCGAGCGCCATCGCGAGAGCGCCGAGGCCCTGGCGCAGCGCTGCGAGCTGGGTGGTGTCGAGCTCCACGCCCTCGGCGACCAGACCGTGGCGCAGCCGCGCGAGCACCATCTCACGCTGTCGCTTCTTCGCCGCCGGATCGGAGGCCACCGCCACCGCGCGGTAGCGTCGGGTGGCGCCATGACCGATCCAACGCTCGACCTGCGCGAGCAGCTTCTCGAGGCTCTCGGCGTTGGAGGTGCTGAGCTTGACCTGCACCAGGGCCTGCCGTCGCTTGTCGGCGACGAGCTGCTTCACCGCCGCCTCGCCAGAGGCGAAGGCCTGCAGCATCTTTACCTTGGCGCGGCTGTCGGGGATCCGCCGCTGCCCCTCCATCGCCTCGTTCACTCGCGAGACCACCGAGCCAATATGCACCACCGCGCTGACGTGCCGACGGAAGCGCAGCTGGTCGCCGAGATAGGTCAGCTCGCGCAAGAGCAGCGGGTCGTCGAGGTCGCCTCTCAGATGAAGCTGCAGAAATTGGGAGCCGCCGAAGTGCCGGGCGAGGAAACGGTCTGCCGCGTCCGGTGGGCTGCCCTTCTCGAATAAGTTCGTCGCGTCGATGCGGTTCTCGACCCGCAGCACGGCGACGCCAGCGCCGATCGCCAGCGCGAGGAGCGTCAGCCCGGCGAGCTTGCGCTGGCGCATCACCGCCGTGACGAGGGGCTGCAACACCAAGCGGGTCAGCGGTCCTTCACCCTCGCCGCCGCTGCGCCCGCGGAGCTTGACCAGCCGCGCCACGGCGGGGATGAAGGTCACCGAGAGCAGCAGCGTGGTCAGCACACCGATCGCGGTGAAGAGCCCAAAGACCCGCATCGGTCGCAGGTCCATCGCGAGGAAAGAGAGCAGGCTGACGACGGTGGTCAGGCCCGCGGCGAGCACGGTCGGCCCGGTGCTGCGCAGCGTCGCCGAGACGGCGGCGGCGCGTCTTGCTCCGTCATCCTCGTCGGGCAGCTCGGCTGCCCGGCGACGGATCCAGACGTAGTAATGCGCGAGGATGTGGATGCCATAGGCGCTGCCGACGGCGAAGAGGATCACCGGCATCGAGGAGAGCACGAGGTTGATCGGCTCGCCGGCGAGGGTCATCAAGCCGATCGCGATCACGATCCCGAAGCTCGTCGACAGGAGCGCCAGGCAGGTGCCGAGGAGATCGCGGAAGGCGACCATCATCACGACCACCATCGCCAGCACGGCCCAGGGCGTCAGGCGTCGCATGTCCTGCTGCGTGGTATCGAAGATATACGACGAGATGAAGGGGTTGCCGCCCCAGTAGCGCGCGTGATGGGGGAAGTGCTTGTCGACGACGCCGCGGATCGCGGCGGCGACGCGACGCGGGTTTTCCCCGTGGGCCAGAAAGCAATAGAGCAGCGTGGCGCGGCTGTCGCGGGAGACGAGGGTGCCCACGACGTGGTCACGCGCCATCACCTTCGCTTGGAGCGCCGCCATCGCCTTGGAGGTCTTCGGGATCGCGCCGACCAGCGGCCCGGTGATGATGCCGCCCTTCTTCTTGTCGGCGACGAAGTCGGTGACGTTGTCGAGGGTCACCACGCCGTCGAGGCCGCGGATATCCGAGAGCTCGTCGGTGGCCCGCTTCAGCCGCCGCAGGAAGTCTGCCGCGAAGACGCTCTTGCCCGCGCCCGCGTCGACGCCGACCAACGCGACGTCGATGCCGCCGAAGCGCCGGTTCAGCTCGTGAAAATGCTTCACGTCCGGATCGTCGGCCGGCAGGAACGCCAGCAGGTCGTCGTCTTGCTGCACCTGCATCGCGAGATAGGTAGACGCCCCGGCGACGGCCAGCACCGTCACCACGGTGACCCAGGCCAGCATCCGGTTTGTCATCAGGCGAGCGAGACGTTGCATGATCAGTCGAGTCGTCGTGAGGACGCGCTAGTCGTCCTTGGCCTTGGCTAGCGCCTCTTGGGCCTCACGCCTCCAGCGGGGCTTCAGCTTGCCCTTCAAGGCGAGCTGCAGCTGTTCGATCGCCTTCTGCGGCTGCTCGTCTTTGAGGTAGGCCCGGCCCAAAAAGAGCCGATACAGCGGTCGGGGCGAGAGCTTCACCGCCCGCTCGAGCAGCGCCACGGCCTTCTCCGAGTCGCCGACGCTCACCGGCCAGCCCGGCGCCTCGAGATAGAGCGCGCCGAGGAAGAACGGCGGGCCCGCGTTGTCGAAGCGCTCGTCAATCCTCAGGGCCCGCTCGCCTGAGGCGATCATCGGCTTGACGTAGGAGATCTTTCGCTTGGCCTTGGCGATGCGTCCCATCGTCAGCGCGAGGTAGTAGTGGCCCTCGATGCGCTTCGGCTCGAGCTCGGCGGCCTTCTTGGCGTGGTCCATGCCCTCCTTGGCGATCTCGACCAGCTGGTCTTTGTTCTTCAGCACATCTGCCATCAGCGACGCGTTGCGCGCGATGCGCCAGCGGACCTCGAAGGGCTTGTCGTGCTTGAGCAGCGCTCTCTTCAGCGCCGCCCGCGCTCGCGAGAGCAGCTCCGCTGTCGGCTCATCGAGCGTGGCGGCTACGTCGGCGATCGCGACCAGCGCCGCGGGATCGTCGGGCAGCGAGTGCTCCTTTGGCACGAAGCGCGGCGCTGGCGTGGGGCAGGCGGCGAGCGTGATCGTCGCCACGGCTCCGAGCATGATGAGGACTCGACTCACGTCGACTCGAGGGAAAAAAAGGTGCGCTTGTGTCGGGCTTCGCAAGGTTGCAACATCTCGTGGATCGGCGGCTCCCGAGATCGGCTCGGGGCGCACAGAGGTTGACCGACACCGCGTCGCTCGTGCGCACTATACTCACACTCGAATGTCTCTCGAAAGCATGTATCACCAGCGATCTCGCTGGCTTGAAAGTGACAAGGGCGTCGCCTTCGGAGGGATCGAGGTTGTCTCGCGATGGCTGATCTCTCGGTTTTCGTGTTTATCCACGCCCACCCGGCGATCGCGACGTATCCGTCGTCTCTCTCGGATCGTGGCGCTGCTGGTCTTCGTCTTGCCCGTCGCCGCCAGCGCGCACCGCTTCACCCGGGCACACCTGACGATCGCTCTCGACAGCGGTAGCGACGACGGTCGCCTCCTCTCACTCGAGCTCCGTGGCCGTCTGCGCACCTTCTCACCCCTGTTGGGGTTGGGCTGGGATCGGCGCATCCCCTCCCCGACGCACTATCGAGCGCGTCAGGCGCGGCTGCTCCACGCCGTGGCGACCCACCTCACGATCTACGACGCCGGTCGTCGGCTCTGCCACGTCGCCCAACGAGAGCTTCGAGCCGACGATCGCGGGGTGCTCGTACGGTTCGGCTATCGCTGCCCTGCCGCCCTGGCCCACGGCGCTCGCCTCGAGCTGCGTTACGACCTGATGTTCGCCACCGATCCAGACCATCGGGTGGTCGTGACGCTGAAGGGCGCCGCCGGCAAGGCGCAGCTGTCGACGCTGGACAGAGACCACCGCACGGTGCGCTTCTCCCGTCGCCTCTCGCCAGGCGCGGCGCTCTGGCGCTTCTTCCGCCTGGGGAACCACCACATCATCGAGGGGATCGACCACATCCTCTTTCTGCTCGCCTTGCTGCTGGCGGCGCCGCTGCGAGGGCGTCTACAGGTCGAGGCGGGCTCGGCGCCAGAGGGGCCACGACGAGGGCGGCTGCGCCCAGGCCTGCTCTACCTGCTGACGATCGTCAGCGCTTTCACCGTCGCCCACAGCCTGACCCTCGCGGCCTGTGCCCTGGGCTGGGTTCAGCTGCCGAGCAAGCTCGTCGAGAGCGCGATCGCGCTCTCGATCGTCTGGGTCGCCGCCGAGAACGCGCTCTGGCCTGCTTCGAGACTTCGCGTGCCGCTGGTCTTCGCCTTTGGCCTGCTGCATGGCTTCGGCTTCGCGCACGTCCTCGGCGAGACCGGGCTTCCGCCAGCACAGCTCGTTGGCGCCCTGCTCGCCTTCAACCTCGGCGTCGAGGCCGGGCAGCTCGTGATCGTCGGGCTGACCTTCCCGCTGCTCTTTGGTGTCGCGCGCTGGCTTGGTCGTAGCGAAGGCGATCGCTATCGGTGGGTGCTGTGGGGGGGCTCGGCGCTGATCGGCGCTTGCGGTCTCTACTGGCTGATCACGCGCCTGTTCGGTTGACGGCCAGACCGGTTGACCGCCAGGCCGGTTGACCGCCAGGCCGGTTGACCGCCAGGCCGGTTGACCGCCAGGCCGGTTGACTGCCAGACCGGTTGACCGCGGATCAGCGCTCTAGGCGATGAGAAGCGGCGACGAAACGCCCGTCGCGATCGGCTAACGGTATCAGCGCCGCGCTCGACGACCCAAGCTTCACTTGTCTTTCAAGGTGACGTGCTCCAGTTCAAGGCTTCGGTTCGGGTGACCTTCAGCGCCGCGTCGAGATAGTGCAGCTTGCCGAGCTCACCAGACGAAAAGGGCGACGGCTCTTCGATCAGGAGCGCCGCTGTGGCGCTGAGCGGCGGGTCGAGCAGGATCAGGTATTTGTCGTACCAGTTGTGGTGGTCGCCCGCGTAGACGAGACGAAAGCGGTCGGTGATCCGCTGCCGCTCTTGTCCTAGGGTGACCTCGGCGCGGGTGAGGTGCAGGCAGGCGGTCATGCCAGAGGCGAAGCAGCTCGGTAACCAATGCCCAGGTCCGACGTCGAGTTCCAAACGCACCCGATCTCCCCCCGCGGTGGAGGCGTCGATCGTCTCTTCGGGGGCTCCAAGCTCGCAGAGGCCGTAGCGCTGGGTCACCTCCTGGCCCCCGCTGCCCAACTCCAGCTCGGCCGCGACAGTCAGCTCCAGCTCCGCGGTGGGTTTGGCGTGAAGTGACAGGCTCGGCGGGTAGCTCGTGAGCTTATTGTCGAGCTCGATACTCAGCGTGAGCTTGGCTGGCTGTACCGGGCCAGCGAGGTCGATGGTGTAGTCGTAACGCCAGCCTGCTCGTCTCTTGACCTCGCGCTGGGCTTCGGTGCCGATCGGCGTGAAGCGCAGACGGTCAGGGCCGTGAAGCAGGGCGCCGACGAAGTGGGGCACCTTGGTCGTGCCCATCGCTCGGGGCAGGCGCAGCGCCGGAGCCGCGAGCTGTATCTGGCCGACGACCGCGAGCTCCTGCTGCCAGGTGCGCCCCTCGGAAAAGCCGCTACATAGCGCCGCCCCCTTCGGGATGGTCACCAGCATCGCTTGGGCGGGATCGTCGGAGCAGGCTGCTAACGAGAATGCGGCGAGGAGCGCTAGGAGCTTCCCCACACATCCGAGACCGAGCCGGGTGCTGAGCTGCCGAGGTGCTTTCGAAGCCGAAGACATGAGCCATACGGGTGGTACGCCGAACGTTCTGAGGCCTAGAAAGCGGCCGGCGGTGCTGTGCCGAGCGACGGGAGGGGTGTGTAGGGGTGCTCGTAACAACAGCGGGCGATGGGGCTTGAACATGATTCGATCTCCGATCAGGGACTCAAGAGCACGCCTACACATTCGGGACCGAGCTGGGTGCTGAGCTGCCGAGCCGCTGTCGTCGCCGAAGACATGGCCATACGGGTGGTACGGCGAACGTTCTGAGGCCTAGAAAGCGGCCGGCCGTGCGGTGCCCGGCGACGGGAGGCATGTGTAGGGGTGCTCTCAATGCTCGAGGCGCAGCGCGACGCCCCCGGTTTTGGTGGCGCCGACGACACAAAGCAGACGAGGGCAGAGACCCCGGAGGCTGTAGACGTCAGCTGGAGAGCCCCACGCGACCAAGCGCAGCTGCTGACCATCGTCGTGAAGAACGCTGCAGTCCTCATCCGTCACCGGCCTCTCACGGCGACGTGCGCCAATTCAAGGCTTCGGTTCGGGTGACCTTCAGCGCCGCGTCGAGATAGCGCAGCTCTCCCTGCTCACCAGACGAAAAGGGCGGCGGCTCTTCGATCAGCAGCGCCGCCGTGGCACCGAGCGGCGGGTCGAGCAGGATCAGGTACTCATCGTGCCAGTTGTGGTGGTTGCCCGCGTAGACGAGGCGAAAGCTGTCGGTGATCCGCTGACGCTCTTGTCCCAGGGTGACCTCGGCGCGGGTGAGGTGTAGGCAGGTGGTCATGCCGGAGGCGAAACAGCTCGATCCGATGTTGAGCTCCAAGCGCAGCCGGTCTCCTCCGGCGGTGGAGGCGTCGATCGTCTCTTCGGGGGGTCCAAGCTCGCAGAGGCTGTAGCGCTGGACCACCTTCTGGGCGCCGCTGCCCAAGTGCAGCTCGGCTGAGGTCGTCAGTATCAGCGCCGCGGTGGGTTCGGCGTGAAGCGATATGTTCGGCGGGTAGCTCGTAAGACTGCTGTTGAGCTTAATCGTCACGGTGAGCTTGGCTGGCTGTAGCGGGCCAGCGAGGTCGATGGTGTAGTCGTAGTACCAGCTTGCGCCAAGTCGTTTGACCTCGCGCTGGGTCTCGGTACCGATGGGCGTGAAGCGCTGACGGTCGGGGCTGTGAAGCAGGGCGCCGACGAAGTGGGGCACTGTGGTCGTGCCCTCCACTCGGGGCAGCAGCAGCGCGGGGGCAGCGAGCTGTATCTGGCCGACCACAGCGAGCTCCTGCTGCCAGTTGCGCCCCTCGGAAAAGCCGCTGCATAGCGCCGCCCCCTTCGGGATGGTCACCAACATCGCTTGGGCGGGATCGAAATCTGGGCGAGCGTCGCCTCCGACGTCCACGCCGCCATCGGAGACGGGGGTGTGATCGTCGGAGCAGGCTCCTAACGAGAACGTGGCGAGGAGCGCTAAGAGCACCCCTACAAATCCGGGACCGAGCCGGGTGCTGAGCTGCCGAGCCGATGTCGTAGCCGAAGAAACGAGCCATACGGGTGGTACGGCGAGCTTTCTGAGGCATAGAAAGCGGCCGGCAGTGCTGTGCCCGGCGACGGGAGGAATGTGTAGGGGGGCTCCTAAGACGAGCGGGCGATGGGTCTTGAACATGGTTCGATCTCCGGTGCTCCTAAGGGCAACGCGACGATGGGGCTCCAAGACTGCCCGTCGTAGTGCAGCAGGCGCGTCTGCCGGCCGACCGTTGAGCCGGCGATCCAGACATCATTCGAAGCGCAGCCCCACAAAGCGCGCAGGAAGTGGTCGTCGAGGCGGTGGAGCTGCTGAAACGCTTCGCCACCGTTGCTGGAGACGACCTCACCGAAAGAGCCGCTGCGGGTGCTTCCCCCCGGTGGCGACGTAGACCGGCCGATCGGGCTTCTGTTTGGGGTCGGTCCAATAACACTCAACCTCGTCGCGACATGAGCCATAAGTTTTGCAAGAAGTGCACCAGCGTATTCAAGCACACTGAGAACACCTTTCGTCCGATTGAAGAGCCCCCTACAAATGCCTCCTGTCGCCGGGTACAGCACTGCCGGCTGCTTTCTAGGCCTCAGAAAGCTCGCCGTATCGCCGTATCGCTCGTTTCTTCGGCTACGAAACCGGCTCGGCAGCTCAGCACCCGGCTCGGTCCCGCATGTGTGGGGAAGCTTAGGAGAGCTTACGTCAGGAGAGTTGGCAGCTTCGTCGAGGCAACCTCAGTTTTCTGAGGGAAGGGAGACAGACGCCTGAGGGCCATTCCAGCCGAGATCGCGGAGCGAAGGTGAAGCGTCAGCGGCTTGCGGTCGAGGTGGGCTTGAACTCGGAGACCACCACGATGCGACAGATGGGCCTCCGCGGGTCCAGCTCACGTCACCGCAAACGGGTGCAGTGGCGGTGCCACCGGCGTCCCGGCGGTGTAGCGCTCGATCAGCCGTCGATGTGAGGGGGCGAGGACGGCGAAGCGAACGGCCATCAGCTGGTAGTGCTGATGGCGCATCTGCCAGACCACGTCACCCTTGGCCTGGACCTGGATCTCGCTCTCGGGCAGCGTGAACTCGAGCCAGCAGCGCTTCTCGTCGGTCTCGCGCTCGTCGTAGACCTTGGCGAGAAACACCCCGTGGGTGTTGATGTCCCCCGCTTGACAAAGATGGTCGTCGCGACCGCCAGCGAAGCGCTGTCGTACAGCGACGGAGATCGGCGTCCGCGGGCGACGGCGGCGATCGGCGTAGGGCGAGCGGGGCTGGCGTCGGCGGTCTGGCGAATGGGCATACATAGGCGTTTGTTGGCTTCCTCGCCACCAGCGGCGTGTGAGTTTATATCTTACATCAGCACACATGATGGGATCGAGTTTTGCTCTTCCCCCACGATGCTCGACGTTGCGAAGCCAAGGGTCGCGTCCTCGCCGCTAAGGGTCGCGTCCTCGCGGCTAAGGTTCGCGTCCTCGCCGCTGGCTGCTGCACGTGGTTGTGCCTCACTCTCAACCTCCGTTGAGAGCACCCCTCCAAATCCGGGAGGAACCAGAGCACCCCTCCAAATCCGGGAGGAACCTGGGGCGGTGCTCCCAAGGCTGTTTCAAGAGAGGGCCATCAGGTGAGGCTCCCCAGCAGTTCCGGATGCTTCTGAGTGGGTGAAAAACTATCGACCGATGGCCGCTTTTGACGTACCGTCCTGACTTATCCCGACGGAAATCGTACACAAAGTGTCCTAGGCTAATGGCGCGTGGCTGACGATGGTTCGTCATGTGCCGTTTTCAAACCGCTGCGGAGGAAAAGATGCGCAGGTTCACTCTGGTTGCCCTGGTGGCGAGCATGTCGCTCGTCATGGTTGGCTGCCCCAAAAAGGGCAAAGACCCAGGCAAGACGGGCAAGCCCAGTAAGAAGGTCAACAAGCCAAAGCCAAAGCCAAAGGCCAAGAGCCCGAACGCGCTGCCGGCCGACAAGGCCTGGGCGTCAGGAAACACCAAGGGCGTGACCCTCGAGGTCAAGACCGAGCTCAAGGTGCCTGGTTTGACCGGCGACCAGAAGGCGAAGGACGCGCCGCCGGCGACGGCGATGACCCAGACCATGCACGTCACCGATGGTCGCGGTGTGGTCGTCGAGACCACCGAGAAGGGCCACATCCCGAAGGGCACCGAGCTGCGTTACAACGCGGCGACCAAGAAGTACGTGCTCGCCGACCCAGCGAAGAAGCAGTTCTGGGCGATGACCGGCAGCCAGCTAGGCAACGTAATGGAGGGCGGCCCGGAGCTCAAGCGCTCCAACTTCGCCGTCACCATCACCGACACCAAGGACAAGGCCAAGATCGCTGGCTTCGACTGCGTCAAGAGCAACGCCGAGATCGCCTTCGACTGGAAGGTCAAGACCAAGAGCGGCGCCAAGACCGGCAAGATCAAGGTCAAGCTCGAACTCTGGCATACCGCTGACGCCAAGCTCAACGACAAATGGGGTGACACCCTGATCGCTCTGATGGCGATCCCCTTCCAGGACAAAGACAGCCAGAAGGTCGTCGATGAGCTGAACAAGACGATTAAGTTCCCGGTGAAGTGGGCGATGGAGTTCGTACAGGAGGGTGGCAAGAAGGAGAAGGGCGAGTCCTTCCCGAAGCTGGTCACCACCGCGACGAAGGTCGAGGTCAAGGATCTGCCGAAGAACGCCTTCCAGTGGCCGCCGGATGGCTACAAGCCGGCGATGGGCCCCTATACCTTCGGCGAGGGCGGTCAGACCCTCGGCGAGGGCGACCTCGGCAAGCTGCCGGCCAAGGAAGGCAAGAAACCCGAGGGTGTCGAGCCGGTCGACGGCAAGGGCGCGAAGAAAAAGGGTTAGACGACGCCCGGCGGGTCGGGTCGTGACAGAGCGGTCAGAGGCCCTCGGGTGCGGGGCGCAAAGCGTGTCGGCTTTGAAGATCATCGCTGCCTGGCTCGTCCGAACCCCAGAACACACGGGTCATCGTCGGAGAGATTGCAGAGCGTTCTATTCGCCGCCCGCGAGCGCTGGCGAACTGGAGGAACTGGATATGAAGAAGAGAAGCCTGGGTGTCGTCGCCGTCTTCACCGCTCTATTGATGGTCGGCGTTTCGCTGGTCCCGGCGGTTGTCGCCGCCGAGCCTGCGCAGCCCAAGATCCAAGTTGTCGCCCCCGACGGTACGCCTACCGACGCCATCGAGGTGATCGGTGTCGAAAAAGAGGGCGACCGGATGATCTTGCGCGTGCGTAACCGCACGCCTTTCATCGTGATCGTCTACATCTATGGTCGCCGCATTGGCTGGCTTCGCCCCTTCCGCACGGGCCTGCTCCGCGGCCTGCGTCGTGGCTTCCATCGCCTCTACGCCCACAGCCGCTGGGGTAGCTTCTACTGGGGCCCCCGCTCGATCTGGGTCCCCGGCACGTGGTCTTTGTACCGCTAACAGTCTGCCCCATAGCTGGCTGCCCCATAGCTGGCTGCCCCATAGCTGGACTGCCCCATAGCTGGACTACCCCATAGCTGGACTACCCCATAGCTGGACTGCCCCATAGCGGGCTGCCCTACCCTGCCCGTCTCATCCCTCACTGCCGGTCTCATCCTACTCACTGCCGGTCACGCCGGCGATCTAGGAGCGCTGATAGAGAGCCTCATGTGTCAGCGCGGTTGCCCAAGACTCGGGAGGCTGATATTCAGACACGTTGCGACACGGGAGCACCACGCGAGCGAGACCCGAGCGCGCGCGCAAGATCTGACGCCGGTGGAGGGGCATGATGAGCAAGAAGAAAGACAAGCGGTTCAAGGACAAGAGGTCCAAGTCCAAGAAGGACGAAAAGAAGCCTAGGAAGGGCAAGAAGCCCAAGAAAGGCAAGAAGCCCCAAAGAGGGACGAAGGGCAAGAAGCCCAAGAAAGACACGAAGTCGCGGGCCGACACGAAGGGCAAGAAGCCCAAGAAAGGCACGAAGCCCCAAAAAGGCACGAAGGGCAAGAAGCCCAAAAAAAGCACGAAGCCTCAAAAAGGCACGAAGGGCAAGAAGCCCAAAAAAGGCACGAAGTCGCGGGCCGACACGAAGCCTAAGCGCGAGAAGAGCGTCAAAAAACTAAGCGAAATCAATGATTTGGCGGAGTCCAGGTCGGTGGCTAGGGCACGCGTTGTGACGAAGCCCGCGACGACGAAGCCCGCGACGACGAAGACGCCCGCGACGAAGACGCCCGTCCGGAAGCCGACCACCACCCGCAAAGCGCCCGCTCGTAAGGCGCCCGCGAAGAAGCCGACCACCCGCAAAACGCCCGCTCGTAAGGCGCCTGCCAAGAAGCCGACCACCCGCAAAGCGCCCGCTCGTAAGGCGCCCGCGAAGAAGCCGACCACGCAAAAGGCGCCCGCTCGTAAGGCGCCCGCTCGCAAGGCGCCCGCGAAGAAGCCGACCACGCAAAAGGCGCCCGCTCGTAAGGCGCCCGCTCGTAAGGCACCTGCGAAGAAGTCGACCACGCGCAAGGCACCGGTCCGTCGCTAGAGCGCTGATCAGCTTACCGGACCGAGCTGCGCGAAGGATGCGGAATCACAGCGTAGGAGCGAGGAGGGCGCCTGCTGGTAGCAAGCAACCGAC
>PDWJ01003339.1_pt1 | contig 15466 bp, 11 predicted proteins | sample 1430881 | NCBI WGS metagenome assembly PDWJ01 (sample SAMN01162460, study PRJNA174530) | Oral metagenome, whole genome shotgun sequencing project. | biome: Marine environment; feature: Marine mammal; material: Swab sample of the gingival sulcus; isolation source: swab sample of gingival sulcus... | reverse complement strand
CCCTTTTGTATTTTGAAAATTGTTGTGAATTTCCAATGTACAAAAAATGCGACTCTTTTTGTTAAAATTGTTGGGTTGCGGGCGTTAGCACCGCGTTAGAACGAAAATACATTGAAAAAAGTGACAACGACCTTGACACACATCGGGGTGTCAAGGCTGCGAGGCACGAGCACCGAAGGCTTGGTCTTGATAGCCTCGCCAACCAGCACTATGCGTGAATTATAAGGGAAACGAAAGCTAAGGGAAATTTACAGAAAAAAAGTTGCTTTATCGTATTTTGCGTACGGTGTTTGTCAAGATAGTTGTCACCGGAATTTACCAAGATCACTGACAACATTTCCGCTGGCAAGAGCCAGAGCTTCACCTATGATCAGTACAACAGACTGAAATTCAGGGGACACCTTGTCTGTTTTTCTTTCGACCCCGTGCCGTCTTCGGGTGATTACGACTGGCCGCAGAGAAAGGCTATAGCTGCCAAACCTGAAGCAAGTAAAACCAGTGCTGGCAGGAAGAAGGTAAGGCTCCATGTCTGCCGCCTTAACGGAGGTGACTCTCATTTTCCAGGAGCCGGGGATGAAAGAAGCGATAAGTATTTCTCCCCTGTTTTTTGGATTCATATAAGGCCAGGTCTGCGCACTTAATTACTCCGTCAATATCAGCAGAATCATCAGGATACAGTGCTATACCAATACTCGTGGAGATATCAATTACGTTTTTTTCGACCAGAACAGGCTTTTCCATGGATCGTAGAATTTTGCCAGCGATTATGCCCACATCTTTTTTCGTCATAATGCCGTCCAGAATGAAAATAAATTCATCGCCACCCATCCTGGAAACCGTATCAGACTCCCGGCACTGTCGTTGTAAACGGGCAGACACTTCAATAAGCAGGCCGTCTCCCACATCATGACCCAATGAATCATTGATGTGCTTGAATTTATCCAGATCAAGGAACATGATCGCAACACTCTTTTTCGTCCTGGCCGCCCTTATTGTCGCCTGATGGAGCCGATCCATGAACAGTAGCCTGTTAGGCAGGCCCGTCAAGGTATCATGATGGGCCAGCCGATACAGCCTGGACTGGCTGTCACGCAACTCCTTTTCTATGCGCAGTCTATCCGTCACATCCCGGGCGACTTCAATAACAGCCACAAGTTGATCATCCTGATTATACAGGGGCGAAACATCAAGCTCAAAGGTGTTGTTTATATCATTGCCATGATACGGCTTATGAATCATTTGCACCCGGTTTGGCCGTAATTGCATTTCCTGGACCGGGCAGGGGAAATTTGCATTGTTACAGGGCGACGCTGCCTTGCAAAAAAGCTGGTAGCACTTCTGATTCTGAAGATCCATCCCTTTTGTGTAGCCGGGAATGAGCCTGGCTGCAGTCTTGTTGATAAGCAGAATTGTATATTCCAGATCAATAACCATCACGGGGTCGCCTGCACTGTCAATCACTGTCTGCAAAAATTGACGCTCATGATTAACGGCCTCGTGAAACTGCTGCTGAATAGCGGCAAGGGCATGCTCTTTTTGTTTTTGACGGGTAATATTCTGGTGAGTACCAGTCATGCGAACCGGCATATTGTTTTCATCACGTTCAACCACCCTGCCCCTGTCCAGAAACCAGAGCAGTTCCCCGTTTTTTGCCCTAACCCGGTATTCAATTCTGTATTCCTTTGTCTTGCCGGCCAAATGATCATTTAAAATAGAAAAAACCCTGTCCTTATCTTCTGGATGAATTGTCTGCAGCATCTCTGTGCCGCTGCTTTCCCCCCCATGATAATGAAGATATTCCCGCTGGTTCGGACTGATATACATCTCTCCAGACTTGATATTCCAGTCCCACAAGCCAGCCTGTGACGCATCCAGAGCCAGCTCAAAACGTTTTTCAGTCGCCTGCAGTTCTGCGATCCTGCGTCTGGTTTTCTCGGTTTTAAAAAGTCTGCGCAGCGCATGAGAGACAGCCTCTCCAACCTGTTTAAACAACTCCAGGTCAGGTGCTGATATGGTATATTGCCTGTGGATATGCAGAACGATAAAGCCATGAAGAGCTGAGGTACACTTGATAGAAATGCAGACACCATTTTCTGGAGTCTGGTTACTGCTCGAAGAAATATCCGGGACAGGATCGCAGGTAAATGCTGTCGGCTCTTCTGTTGCGTTCGCCTGGACGCCACATTCGGGAAGGCTGCCCTGTTTAAGCTGCTCAATCATCTCCTCAAGCTCCTTGCCAAGCCCCGTTTCTGCAGTAACCATTCCCCCTGCATCCTGGTCAACCAAAACCATGAGGGAGGCAAAGATTTGCGGTGAGGAAACCAGGCGATCACACACTCCCTGCAACATACCGGGCAGGTCGGATTCATCCAGAAGGAAACGGCAAACGTCAAAACCCGTTTTTGTAAACTCCGTTGACTTACAACAGGTCATAACAACGTATTTTTAAAGAGATATAAGCAAACAACTTTTCTGAAACGCGACTACTCACAGGGCCTGTACCCCCTTGTTTTTACTTGCTTCAAGCCTGTAACCCGGATTTCTCATCAGCTCAGGTGGTGCCAGATTCGGTAATTTCTGGTAAGTCATTATACTTGGGGATGTGTGTTTATGTGTGCTGCCAGAATACTGCCGAAGATGGTGCTGCCTGAGCTGACCCCTGGTGAACATTTTTGGTAAAATCTGCGTCTGCTCACTGACATCACAGACAGGTGCTTGTATGTAGTTCTTCTCAAATGAGACAAAATATTCATGAGAAATACAGGGTAACTGCTTTCGTAACTGATCACAGGCACTTCATCCTTGCCCGCATACTCCTGTATGGCGGAAAATGGTGCTTGTACAAACTTGAAGCACCCATGACCAGTTACACGTCAGAAACAGAGAGTAACACGTAAGGCACAGGCCCCGTGACTGGTTACCTGCTTTCAGCTCGCCCGGATTCGGATAAGCACGATTGGCAGCTGTAGCCTCTCTCTGTCCCTTCTATGCAGCGACTCATGATCACCCGAAGACAGATAAACTGAAAAAGAGTACTTATATATTATAACTTTTCAGCTTATTCAAGAGCGTCTTACGGGTTATTTCCAGCCTGCGGGCAGCCTCACTGCGATTACCACCGGTTTCCTCAAGGGTCTTGAGGATAAGTGCCTTTTCCGCCTCTTTAAGGGTTGTCGGCTGCTCTTGAGCCTCCACTGCACTGTTTTTCCCTGCCCACCTCTGAATAGCAAACGGCAGGCTCTCCAGATCCAGATACTCTCCACGCATCAGAATAACGCCCCGTTCAATCGAATTTTCCAGCTCACGAACATTGCCCGGCCAGGGATACCGGTTGAGAATATCCATACATTCTGGAGTCATTCCCCGAACCTGACGTCCGTTCTTTTCAGCAAACCGGTTCATGAAGAATTTTGCAAGAAGCGGAATATCCCCGCCTCTTTTTCCCAATGGCGGGACATCGAGTACCACCACATTGAGCCGGTAAAAAAGGTCCTCACGAAAACGACCGGCAGCCACTTCTTCCTCCAGGCTGCGATTAGTAGCCGTAACAATTCGGGCGTCAACCTGGAGAGTTTCGCTGCCACCAACCCGCTCAAGCTCATGCTCCTGCAAAACCCTGAGCAGCTTTACCTGCATGGTCGGAGAGGTCTCACCAATTTCATCCAGAAAAAGAGTGCCGCCATTGGCCTGAATAAACTTGCCTTCTCTGCGCCTGTCAGCACCGGTAAACGCGCCTCGCTCATGTCCAAACAATTCAGACTCCAGAAGGCTCTCAGCAAGAGCAGCACAATTTACTTTAATGAAGGGTCCATCCTTTCTCTTGCTGTTGTAGTGCAGAGCAGAGGCGACCAGCTCCTTACCTGTGCCGGATTCCCCATGAATAAGCACTGTTGCCAAAGTTGGAGCAACCTGCAAGATAAGCTGCCAGAGTTCCTTCATCAGGGGAGAAGAGCCAATAAAGTGCTGGTTACCCCCAAGCAGCTGCCCTTCCTCAGTTGTATTTTTTGGCCGTCGATGTCCCATGGCCACTTCCAGGGTCTCTTTCAGCCGGTCAAAGTCAAGCGGTTTGGTCAGGTAATCATGAGCCCCGTCTTTCATCGCGCTAACTGCCGAGTCTACAGAGGAAAAGGCAGTCATAATCACCACCGGAATCGCCGGATTGATCGCATGAATACGTTTCAACGCCTCCATCCCGTCCATATTGGTCATCCGTACATCCATCAAAACTGCATCAAAAGGTCTCTCTTCCACTGCAGATACAGCTGTTATCCCGTCATCTGCTTCCAGAGACATCCAGCCCCATTCCTGCAGCATGGAGACAAGCATAAAACGATGCACCTGATCGTCATCAACTATCAATATTGTGTATTCGGCCTGTTTGTGGTGTTTCATTATCCTGTTATACACGTTAAAACGTGACACTCCATCTTTGACGTGACACTCCATCTTTGTACAGTCACAATTCCCCGCAGACTACTTGCGCAGGCAAGTCTCTCTTCGCCTGCTTCCCTGCTCGAAATCCTGCCTGCACAATTCTATTGCACTCGTGACTGGTCACGTTGAAACAAACAGCCCGAATTTCTCATGAACATGTTGCCTGACTTGAGAATAAATACATAAAAACAGATGCATGTGATGTCAGCGAGCAGGCTCAAATTTCGCTAAAATGTTCATGAGAAATTCGGATTAGTGTCCTGTCAACGCTGAAATGTCAGTATATTGCGCCGGATTTTTCTTGTCCCTATGGAGTCTTGTCCTGCGTTGTATAGTAGTGCTATGTGACACAGGGCAAGGCTGCATAAGGGCTGAAAAAGACAAGCAGGATGCAGCAGAGCAGCGTTGACAGGACACTAGCTCGTTTCAGAGAAAAATAAAAATATACCCGGAAGTTGAAAAAAACCAAAGGGGCAAATGAAACATTCTGGCTGCATAGTAAAACAGCCCATGAGAACAACTGCTCACTGGGCATGCACCAGCCTGATTTCCACCTGCTTTGGGCATATAACACGGGTAGTTTCCGGCAGCTCATTATATCTGGGTATCTGTGTTGCCAAAATACTGCCGAAGATGGGTGAGCCGGGAGCTGTTACGGCGACGGTTCTGAAAAAAATTGACATCACCTGCGCGACGAACTATCAATACTGGATAAATTGTACTAACGTGGCCCCCCCGCACCCCAGGAGGCCTTACACCTCAAATAATTTCTTGTTTTTTATGACAGAAATTGAGGAGTAAGTCACTAACCAGGATGGCTGGATCAGGTTTGCCAGCCATAAACGAACCATGAAAGCTCGCCACTACGGCAAGGGACAGGCATCACTTCCATTTAAGAGACTTTCACAAAAATAACCGGTAACTTGAACAGTTAGTCTTGATTTCTCAAACCCAGGAATAGCTGCCCTCTTTTCAACTATTATTATTTCACTGCCCAGCCCATGGAAGCTACAAGCAACATATTACAGCAACGTCGAGAAAAAGCAGCGGCTCTGGCTGAAACCGGGGTCAACCTGTACAGCAACTCTTTCACTGATCCCCAGCCTATCGCGGACATACTTCCCCAGGGTGATTGTCTTTCGCCCCAGTCCCATGACGAGTCAGAGACAACCTTCCGGGTTGCCGGAAGAATTATGTCTCTGAGAAAATTCGGTAAGGCCGCCTTCTTTCATGTGCAGGATGTCACCGGGATTATTCAGATCTACGTTCGTCGAGACACCCTGGGCGATGACATTTTTGCCCAGTTCAAAAAATGGGATGTGGGCGATATTGCCGGAATTGAGGGAAAACTGTTCAAGACCAGGGTAGGGGAAGTCTCCATTGATGCGCACAGCATAACCATGATTGCCAAATCACTTCGTCCCCTGCCGGAAAAATTTCATGGACTTACAGATGTGGAGACCAGATACAGGCAGCGCTACGTTGACCTGATCGTTAACCCGGAGTCTCGGGCCATTTTCCAGAAAAGAGTGGAAATAATCCGTCTGGTCCGGGATTTTCTCAGTAACAGGGGCTTCATGGAAGTGGAGACTCCCATGATGCAGCCCATCCCGGGAGGAGCTACGGCCAAGCCCTTCATGACCCATCACAAAGCTCTGGACATGGATCTTTACCTGCGCATTGCCCCGGAGCTGTACCTCAAGCGGCTTCTGGTCGGTGGTTTTGAGCGAGTGTTCGAAATTAATCGCAACTTCAGAAATGAAGGCCTCTCCACCCGTCATAATCCGGAATTTACCATGCTCGAATTCTATCAGGCCTATGCTACTTACCATGACCTGATGGATCTTACCGAGGAAATGATCTCCTGGCTGGCGGCTGAGGTGACCGGTTCTATGGAGATAACCTATCAGGGAATGCAGGTTAACCTGACACCTCCCTGGAGACGTCTGACCATGGATGAAGCATTGGTACAGATCGGAGGGATAGACCCTGAGCTGCTCGAAAATAATGACGCAGTGATAGAACTTGCCCGGAAAAAAGGTGTTGCACTGCAGCCGGATGCCGGAGCTGGAAAGGCAAAAACCGAGCTCTTTGAGCTGCTGGTTGAAGAAAAACTCATTGATCCGGCTTTTATCACCTCATACCCGACAGAAGTATCTCCACTGGCACGTAGAAATGAAAAAAATCCTGAGATAACAGACCGCTTTGAGCTTTTTATCACCGGGCGGGAAATTGCCAATGCTTTCAGCGAACTCAATGATCCGATCGACCAGCGTCAACGCTTTGAAAAACAGATCAACGAGCGGGGCGAAGATGATGAAATTCATCCTGTACTTGATTATGACTATGTCCGCGCCCTTGAATACGGTATGCCGTCAGCTGCCGGAGAGGGTATTGGTATTGACCGTCTGGTTATGCTGCTCACTGATGCTCCTTCCATCCGTGACGTTATCCTTTTCCCTCACCTAAAACCGGAGACACAGGCTCAGGACTCAGACAGCGAGGCTGACAACAGCTAATTTATGGCATCTTTTGAATGGTTTATCAGCTGTCGCTATCTCCGGGCCAAGCGGCAACAGAAGTTCATCTCTCTGATATCGGTTATTTCTGTACTGGGCGTAGCGGTCGGTGTGCTGGCCCTTATCGTCGTACTCAGTGTGTATACCGGATTTACTCAGGGGCTGCGCGATCAGATCATCGGCATCAATGCCCACATCCTGATTCAGCCGTACAGCGGCTCCATCGTTCGCCCCAAACAGCTTTCCAGCGTGATTGAACAGGAAGAAGGCGTTGTTGCAGCGACACCATATATTTATGGTCAAACCCTGATCACCTCTGGCGGCACTTCAACCGGTCTGGTACTCCGCGGCATTGATCCTGATACGGCAGGCAGTGTCATTGCCATTGACAGCGTTATGAAGAGCGGACAGCTGGCGAATCTCAGGCAGGGAAGTGGTCTTCCTGCAATCATTTTGGGCATTGAACTTGCCCGCAGATTACGTCTTGATATTGGCGATAAAGTCCGGATCATCTCGCCCAATGGGCCGCTCTCTCCCATGGGAATCCTGCCCAAGATAAAAACCTGCGTGCTTGTCGGGGTTTTTGAAACCGGCATGTATGAATATGACTCCACCATGGGCTATACTGATCTGAACACGGCCCGGACTCTGACCGGGCTTGATCAGGGTGTCCACGGCCTTGAAGTCCGGGTTGCCGAGGTCGACCGGGCAGATGCAGTCGCAGAAAGCCTGAAGAACTCCCTTGGCACAAAATACTCTGTGCGTGACTGGATGCATATCAATGAAAACCTTTTTGCTGCGCTCAAGCTCGAAAAGGCAGGAATATTCATCGCTCTTGATCTTATTATTCTGGTGGCGGCCCTCAATATCATCAGTGCCCTCATAATGGTGGTCATGGAGAAAAACCGGGACATTGCCATCCTCAAATCCATGGGAGCGACTACAGGCTCAATCATGCGCATTTTCTTTTATCAGGGGGCGGTTATCGGGCTGACCGGCACCTCCCTGGGAGTGTTCAGCGGTCTTGGTTTGTGCTCGATCTTAAAAAATTATAAAATAATTGAGCTCCCTAAAAACGTATACCCCATGTCCACCATGCCAATCACGGTGGTGTGGACAGATGTGCTGATCATAGCTGTCTCTGCCATGGTCATCACCCTTCTGGCAACGCTCTATCCATCCTGGAAAGCATCAAAGGTGCAACCGGCAGAGGCGCTGACTTATGAGTAATATACTGCTGCAAGCTGAAGGTGTCTGCAAATCCTATCAACGGGGTGAGCAGCGTATTGAGGTGCTCACCCAGGTTGAGCTGCAGGTTGCTGCACAGGAAATGATCGCCATAATTGGTGCCTCCGGCTCCGGCAAGACCACGCTTTTACAGATACTTGGCACTCTCGACAGTGCTGAGAGCGGCAGTATTCATTTTGAAGGCCAGGACCTGGCCGTGCTTTCTGATAACGAGCTGGCTGCTCATCGCAATACAAATATTGGCTTTATTTTTCAGTTCCATCACCTGTTGCCAGAATTCACGGCTGTGGAAAATATCATGATGCCAGGTCTGATCCGAGGGCATAACAAGGTCGAGCTCAAGAACAAGGCAATTGAACTTCTCCAAAGAGTTCACCTGGATCACAGAGCCAGTCATCGAAGCGGTGAATTGTCTGGCGGGGAGCAGCAGCGGGTTGCCCTGGCCCGTGCTCTTATACTGTCTCCCAAGCTGCTGCTTGCCGATGAACCTACCGGGAACCTGGATTCCAGGAGTGGAAATCTGGTTTTTTCTCTCTTGCAGGAGCTGACCCAATCCCTGGGTTTAAGTGTGGTTATGGTCACCCATAACATGGAGCTGGCCAGCCAGCTTGACAGCAGCCTGACCCTTGTTGACGGCTCTCTTCATTAGCCCGAGTTTTTCAATCAGTCCGCATGGATATACTCATTATGGAATTTAATTGTAACTGGTCAGGGGCACTTCATCCTTGCCCGATTACCATTGCCCGCATACTCTTGTATAGCGGGAAATGGTGCTTGTCCAATTCTGTTGCACCCATGACCAGTTACACGTCAGAGGCAGAGAATAACACCGAAGTACAGACCCCGTGACTGGTTACGTTTAATTTACTGGTTAGAAAGGAAAAAATTCTCATGAAAAGAAAAAACATGGTCAGCACATTGTGTGTTTTGCTCGCTCTGCTGGTATGTGGCAGCTCGAATGTTTATGCTGAAAAGCCCTCTGGAAAGGGGGGCAAGCAGCCTCCTCCTGCCCTGGTTTCAGCGATCACCATGAAAAAAGAGCGCATTATGGTCACAGAAGAGCTGCCGGGAAGAACAGCAGCCCATCGGTTGGCGGAAATCCGGCCTCAGGTCACCGGCATTATCACTAAACGTTTTTTTATTGAAGGCAGCCAGGTGAGGGAAGGACAGCAGCTCTATCAAATTGATCCTGCACCGTATAAAGCAGCGTATGCCGCCAGGAAGGCAGCACTGCAAAAAGCCAGGGCAAACCTGCGCTCCATTGAGTCAAGGGAGAACCGCTATGCCGAGCTGGTCAAAATCGATGCTGTCAGCAAACAAAAGTATGAGGACACCCAGGCCTCACTTATCCAGGCAGAGGCTGATATCGCCGTTGCCAAAGCAGACCTGGATGCCGCCAGGATCAATCTTGACTATACCAGGGTGTATGCTCCAATTTCTGGACAGATAAGTGAGTCAAACGTCACTGAAGGTGCACTGGTCACCGCCAATCAGCAGGACAACCTGGCCATTATTACCCAGCTTGATCCCATATATGTGGACATGCAGGCAACAGTTCGTCAACTGGCCCGAATGAAGCAGCTTACCGGCAGAGACAATAAAATCAAGGTCACGCTGCAAGGCGATATCTTTGGGGCCTACCCGCATGAAGGCGAGTTACAGTTTTCTGATGTCACTGTTAATCCGACCACCAGCTCAGTTAAGCTGAGAGCCCTGCTGCCCAACCCCGACCATCACCTGCTTCCCGGGCTTTTTGTCAAGGGGATGCTGAATCTGGCCGAAAAAGAGGTCCTGCTGGTTCCTCACCAGGCTGCTATCCGCGATGCGCACGGTAAGTTGCGCGTATGGGTGATAGACGAAGACTCCACTGTCAAGCCAAGGCCCATAACGGCAGCCGGAAATTACCGGAATAACTGGGTTGTCGCCAATGGCCTGAGCGAAGGCGAGAAAATTGTCACTGCCGGTTTCCAGAAAATCAAGCCAGGGGCCAAGGTACAGGTTACCCCTCCTGACAGGGCGCAGGCAGCCCAATAGCACACCTGGCAGGGCAGCAAAGAAGTGTTCGTCTTTTTATCGCCACAAAGTGCTTTGCCGCCAATCATGGGGTGCGTGCTTCCAGGTTATTCGCTCCTTCTGACGTGCTTCCATGGCTTGCTGTGGCTGGCCAAACTGGTCCAGTCCTGCTGATTTATCGATACAAGCAGAGCTGAGATACACAACGCAAGGAACAACAGAAAATGGCTGATTTTTTTATAGAACGTCCCGTTTTTGCATGGGTTATTGCTATACTGATCATGCTTGGCGGCGGACTTAGCGTCGTTAATATGCCCATTGAGCAGTATCCCGCTATTGCACCGCCTTCGGTGTCCATCACTACCTATTATCCAGGTGCCTCAGCGGAAACCCTGGAGAACTCGGTCACCCAGATTATTGAACAGAGCCTGACAGGGATCGACAACATGCGCTATTTTTCCGCTACCAGTACTGCTTCCGGTAATGTGGCAATAACGGTTACCCTGGAACCGGAAGCTGACCCTGACATCGCCCAGGTGCAGATACAGAACAAGGTACAGGCGGCCATGCCCCTCCTGCCCCGGGAGGTGCAGAACCAGGGAGTAGTCGTGAAAAAGGCCGGCAGCACCTTTGTCTTTGTAATCGGTTTTTCCTCAACCAACGACGAAGATACAGCGGAATATATCGGCGATTTTATCAGCTCCAATGTAGCTGATGTTATTGCCCGTGTAAGTGGAGTGGGAAGCGTAACAGTTTTTGCCCAACCTTATGCCATGCGTATCTGGCTTGATCCACTCAAACTGTATAGCTACAATCTTTCCATAAATGAAGTGGTTGCTGCCATCAGCGAGCAGAATATTGACATCTCCGCAGGTCAGTTAGGTGGTCTGCCTGCGCTGGAAGGGCAACAGATCAATGCTACAGTCCTGGCCAGTTCCCGCCTGAAAAGTGAGGAAGAATTCAGGAACATTATCCTGCGGGTCAATAATGATGGCTCTCAGGTACGCCTGGGTGATGTAGCCAGGATTGCCAAGGGCAAACAGACCTATGGCACCATTGGCAGAAAAAACGCCCGTCCTGCTTCCGGTATTGGTATCAGTCTGGCAACCAACGCCAATGCGCTGGAAACAGCTGAGAGGGTAAAAGCAAAGCTGAAAGAGATTGCACCTGCCTTCCCCGATGGTATCGAATACAGTTTTCCGTATGACACCACACCCTATACGAGGGATTCCATAAAGGAGGTACTCAAAACCCTGATTGAGGCCACTATCCTTGTGTTCATCGTTATGTATCTGTTTCTGCAAAATTTTAGAGCAACCCTCATCCCCTCCCTGGCTGTGCCGGTGGTCCTGCTGGGTACTTTTGGCATCCTGAGTGTTTGTGGTTTTACCATCAATACCCTGACCATGTTTGCCATGGTTCTCGCCATCGGTCTGCTGGTCGATGACGCCATTGTGGTGGTGGAAAACGTTGAACGGGTCATGAGTGAAGAAGGGCTGACACCAAAAGAAGCCACGATAAAATCCATGGGACAGATCACTGGTGCGCTGATTGGAATTGCCATGGTTCTTTCTGCAGTGTTCGTGCCCATGGCCTTTTTCAGCGGCTCAGCTGGCGCCATTTATCGCCAGTTTTCCATCACCATCGTCTCTGCCATGGGCCTGTCTGTCCTGGTAGCCCTGATATGGACACCAACGCTGTGCATTCAGCTGCTTAAGCAGGTACCCCGGGGACACCACGAGCAGAAAAAAGGATTCTGGGGCTGGTTTAACCGTACCTTTAACCGTACCCGCAGCAGTTTTCAGAAAACCTCTGGCTATATAGCCCGGCGTGGCTTTCGTTTTCTTGTCATCTATCTCGTGCTGGTATGCGGTATGGGATATCTCTTTAAACAACTTCCCGGTTCGTTTCTTCCTGACGAGGACCAGGGGGTAATCTTTGTCATGATTCGAGCCCCTCAGGGCTCTACAGCCGAACGAACCCTTGAAAGTATGAAAGTGCTGGAACAATACCTGCTGAAACATGAAGAAAAAACCGTAAAAGAATTTTTCATGGTAACCGGATTCAGTTTTGCGGGAAGGGCCCAGAATGCAGCCATGGGTTTTATCATGCTCAAGGATTTTAAAGAACGAACTACCCCTGATACAAAGGCAAAAGCTGTGGCAGGGCGGATTATGCGGGCGATGTATCCGGTCAAGGATGCCCAGATCTACGCCTTTTTTCCGCCTCCAATTATTGAACTGGGCAATGCCACTGGCTTTGATTTTCATCTGGTCGACCGCGTCGGCCTTGGGCACCAGGCTCTTACCCGGGCCAAATATCAACTCCTTGGTATGGCTGCGCAAAACCCTAAGTTAATGGCAGTCCGCCCCAACGGTTTATTTGATGTACCCCAGTTCAAGGTTGACATTGACTCGGAAAAGGTGCGTGCTTCAGGTCTCTCCCTGGCGGAGGTTAACTCAACCCTTCAAATCGCCTGGGGATCAAGGTATGTCAATGACTTTATTGATAACGGCCGGGTGAAGCGGGTCTATGTGCAGGGCGACGCTCCCTATCGCATGCAGCCGGAGGATATGTACGATTGGTATGTAAAAAACAATGAAGGAGAAATGATTCCTTTCGACGCCTTTTCCTCGACCAGATGGGTCTATGGCAGTCCAAGACTGGAACGATTTAACGGTTATTCATCCATGAATATTCAGGGTTCACCTGCTGCCGGGGTCAGTTCAGGAGAGGCCATGATTGAAATTGAAAAGATTGCCTCTCAGCTCCCCAGAGGAATCGGCATTGAGTGGGCCAGCCTCTCCTATGAGGAAAAACTGGCCGGGGCCGAGGAAGGGGCACTGTATGCCCTGTCCCTTATTATTATTTTCCTGAGCCTGGCGGCACTGTATGAAAGCTGGAGCATTCCCTTTTCCGTCCTCCTGGCCGTACCACTTGGTATTATCGGAACGGTTATTGCCACCAGATACACAGGATTGACCAATGATGTCTATTTTAAGGTTGGGTTGCTTACCACGATCGGTCTCTGCGCCAAAAATGCCATCTTGATTGTTGAGTTTGCCAGGGAGCTGCACGAAAATGGCGAGAAACTTTATGAGGCAGGCCTGAATGCCTTTATGCTCCGTTTTCGTCCCATTGTCATGACCTCCATGGCCTTTATCCTGGGGGTTACCCCGCTTGCCCTGGCCAATGGTGCTGGCGCCAACAGCCAGAGGGCCATCGGCATCGGCGTTATCGGAGGCATGATAGCGGCAACCTGTCTGGCCATTTTATTTGTTCCCCTGTTTTTCAGCTGGATGGAAAAGATATCTGGATGGAAAAAATCGTAACCAATCACGGGGTCTGTACCTTAAGCCTTATTCTCTGTTTCTGACGTGTAACTGGTCATGAGTGCGACAGAATTGTGCAGGCACTCTTCCCCGCAGGCAAGCTAGCGAAGAGGTAACTCCGCACAGCTCACCCCTCTTTGAACGATCACGACCCGCCGCATAGAGGGGCTATAGCTGCCAATCGTGCTTGTCCAAATATGGGCAACCTGAGAGCAGGTTACACGTTTGAGGTATGTACAAGCAGAGCACTACACACCCAGTGAGTAGTTACACGAATAGTTTTGTTGCAGCTAATCGATATTCCATTTTTTTATATCTTTTTGAGCATATTTCATTGGACTTTATCCTTAAAACAGGTCTATCATGAATGCGTCATCTTTTTGCCTGCGAGCAAACAAGTATCTGGGCAACAACTGATAACGGAGACGCACAAACCTCGTCTCTGCAGCATACTGTTTCCTTTGACAACAATACACCTTACGTGAAGGAGAATTATCATGCCAGTCGTTAACTACCAACAATACTGCCAGATGCTGGATAATGCAAAACAGAACAAATTTGCCTATCCAGCTATCAACATCACCTCCAGCGAAACCATCAACGCGGCTCTGCTTGCCTTTAAAGAAGCCAATTCAGACGGTATCATCCAGGTGTCCACCGGTGGCGGCAGCTTTGGCTCTGGTCTGGGGGTTGGTAATTCCTGGAAAGGTGCTCTGGCCCTCGCTGATTTTGCCCGCAGCATGGCCGGGTATTACGACGTAAATATAGCACTTCATACTGATCACTGCCATCCAGACAAGGTAAAAAGTTTCTTGCTACCTCTTATTGAGGAAACGAAAAAGCGTCGTGCCAAGGGGCTGCCGAACCTGTTCAGTTCACATATGTATGACGGCTCGGCCCTGCCCATGGACCAAAACATTGCTGAATCAAAAGAACTGATGAAAATATGCGTGGCCAATGAGCTGATCCTTGAAATTGAGACCGGTGTTGTAGGCGGCGAAGAAGATGGTCATGACACCTCTGGTGTATCCAAGGATAAACTCTACACTACCCCGGAAGATATGGTGCTTGCAGCCAGAGAACTAGGCGCTATGGGCCGCTTTTTACTGGCAGCCACATTTGGTAATGTCCACGGGGTATACAAGCCTGGCAATGTTGTACTTACCCCGTCCATTCTTAAAGACGGGCAAGAGGCTGTCGTAAAGGAACTGGGGCAGGAAGCCTACCTGGACCTGGTCTTCCACGGAGGTTCCGGTTCAGAGCTGAGTGACATCCATGAAGCTCTTGACTACGGCGTAGTAAAAATGAATGTGGATACAGACACTCAGTATGCTTTCACCCGTCCAGTTGCTGACCACATGTTGACCAACTATGATGGCGTGCTGAAGGTGGAAGGAGAAGTAGGGAACAAAAAGGTCTATGACCCGCGCTCCTGGGGGAAAAAAGCCGAACGAAGCATGGCTGACCGGGTTATGCAGGCCTGTCAGGACCTGCGCTCAACAGGGACATCACTTGGCAGGAATATTTAATAGCTCTTTTTTCAGCATAACTACTCGCAGGTAACCAATCACAGGGTCTGTACTCCTGTGTTATTCTCTACTTCCGACGTGTAACTGATCACGGGCAGGGCATGTACCATCCTGGTTTCACTTGCTTTTAAGTCTGTACCTGCTTTCAGATTGTCCCAATTCGGGCAAACGCGATTGGCCGCTATGACTTGGGAGTAGTTATGCTTTTACGTTACAGCCCGCCAACAAGCATTTTCAGACCCACAGCATACCTCAGGAAGGCAAAATTTTTTTCAGTTTTTCCACCGGCAGACTAGTGTCATGTCAACGATGAAATGTCAGGATAGTGCGCCGGATTTTTCTTGTCCTTATGCAGCCTTGTCCTGTGTTGCATAGTAGTGCTATGTGACCC
>PDWJ01000975.1_pt2 | contig 15469 bp, 15 predicted proteins | sample 1430881 | NCBI WGS metagenome assembly PDWJ01 (sample SAMN01162460, study PRJNA174530) | Oral metagenome, whole genome shotgun sequencing project. | biome: Marine environment; feature: Marine mammal; material: Swab sample of the gingival sulcus; isolation source: swab sample of gingival sulcus... | reverse complement strand
CGTCTTTTACTTTTTCGTCTTCGTCTTCCAACTCGTCCTCTTCTTTTAGACCTTTTGCTTTTTTGATTGCTTCTTCAACTTCTTTTTCTACTTCGTCCTCTTTACAAGCCTCATCTAAACGATTTTTATATACATCCAAAACTTGATCCATTGGAACTTCGTCAAACTTAGTTCTATTTTCTGAATCCATTTTGTTGTAAATCTTTAACAATTTCTCTACATCTTTTTCTGCAATGTCGTACTCAATTTCATTTTCCTTTGCAAGAATTGAATTTAATACTTTTGATGTCGGTGTCTCTTGTTCTTTAAACTGCTTGTCACTTTTCTGTTCTGCAACGAACATATCAAATGATTGAATTTTCATTTTATTTTCTATTTTTAATGTTTTACTTCTTTTAAATTCTTTATTTTAATAATCCCACTTTATATTGTCAATAGTTCCGTCTAAATTAAACCAAACAGAACATAAATCAGTTCCGTTAAATCCATTATTTAGATACTCAAATCTCCAAGTAACTCGCAACCAAACCTTTCCATCTTTCGTTACATCACTTCCAAAATCTTTAAGTTCTAATGTTTTGAAAAGTTGTGGTTTGAAGTTCTTATGAAGATTTTTATTTGAAGATAATTCTACAATTCCTCGTCCTCTTGGTTTTTCTAATTTCAAACCAGATTTAACTCCGATCGTAAAATCAATTTCCTTTGCAAGATTGATTTCCGCCGTTTTATAATTAAATTCCTGCTTTACTGTATCCCCTGCGGATTCCGTTATATTCTTACTTTCTTGTATAAAGGTGTCTACTGATTTAAGTTTCATCTGTGTTACTTTTTATTTTCTTCAATTTTTACCAAACCTTTTTTAATCTTTCCTTTGATTTTATTATTGGTTTGATATTCTATTTCGTCTAATTTACCTTTACTTGCATACTCCTGAGCATTTACATAGACATCTTGTCCTTTTTTCAGTCCTCGATAATTTAAACTAACAATTGCCTTAACGTATCCTTCGTCTTCTAAACTTTCTTTGACGGATTGATTAAGTTCTTGTTGTAACTTTTTCAAATCGTCTTGTACTTCTGCTAATTTCTTTTGTAATAATACTACTAAATCATCTTTTGCTTCAGAAATCATTTCCGTGTCCGAATTAACATCTTGCAATTGCGACTCAATAACTGCAATCTTTCCAAGTGCAATCTTCTTTTCTTCAAGTAATTGGTTCTTCTTATATTGCTCTTGTCTTGCAAACTTACCAATCGATTCGGTGATATTGTAACCAATTTCGTTAAATGATTGTTTTGCTTCATTAACAGTTACTTCACTGAATATGTTCTTTCCGTTAAGTCTATTTGTTTCTACAATGTATGTCTTTTGCCCTGTATTAAACAATGTACGACACTCGTTGGTGTTATGTACTCTGTTTCTAATTTCACTTGCAAAGTCCAAAGAAACGATACTTTGTTTCTCTTCATGTAAACGATATATCATTTTTGCGATGTGAGGCTGAGAAATAGGAACAGACTTTAAAATGCTGTTAAATACATTTTCAACTACTTTTCCATTGATTTTAAATTCTTCGCCATTCGTTGCATACGTCTTATCGCCATACACATACGTTAATGTGTCTCCGTTTATAGAGCAATTCTCAACAAGTGTACATAAATCTGAAAATGCAGAATCAACACGATTTAAATTCTCTGAAATTGTATTGTCTTTTGTGTTGTAAAAGTAAGTTCTACCTTTGTAACCAAACAATACACTTTCACCAATCATTTTAACAGGACTATAAACAGGAGATATTTTAAACTCTCCATCTGGAATTACACTGTTTGCATTTTTCAAGATTGCCTTTCGCATTTCCAAAATACCCGGAATAAAATCAAATGTATCAAATGTCTTGATTTTTTCTGCAATTTCTCCTTCGCTTTTTGATTCAGTTACAATTGCATTTAACCGTCTCATTGCTGTTCTTGCAACTGCATCGGAACTTACATTTAGTTCCGTTACTTTCTTCTCTACTAAATATCTATTGTGATTTTCCTTTGCAATCTTTACACATTCATTAATTGTTTCTTCAACTAATGTAAGATGCGAATATCTGTGTAACATACTCAATGTGTTTTCCAACACTTGAGTTTCTTTCATTGTGTTCAGTCTATTTAATACAATATTACAAGATTCAACCAGAGTTACATTTTCTGGATACTCTTGTTGAATTGCAGTAAGACGTTTCGCTAATTCAAAATTAAACATATTTCTTATATTGTTTTTGTTTTATTTATTTTCTTCTGTCAATCGAGTTTTAAACTCATTGACAGTATTTTCACTTTGCATTACTACATTATGAACGATTCCTCTCTGCATTCTATTACCTGCAAATATTTCTGTGTCTTCATTGAAGTCTGGAATAAAACTTCGAACATCAAATGCAAAATCTACATTAAAGTATTTTTTTTCCTCAAAAGAGTACTCTAACAATCGATTCTTTGTATAATCTGTAGGCAATGTTATTACACCAGGAACAGGAACACGATTTATATCCACCGTAAAGTATAAATTTCTGTATAAATGCTTCTTTATCTGTTCCGATATTTTTAACATATCTAAATTTCCAGAAACAATAACACGGCAATCAAAAGACATTTTAATCGGAATAGGTTGGTATTTTGCAACATACTCGCGAACAACATCTTCTTTATCTCCTTTATAAAAACTACCATAAACTCCTGGGTTAGTTTTCATTTCCGTATCAATTCCGGAGGAAGTCAGTGTTATTATTCCTCTTGGAATTTTTTCGTAATGCCCTTCCGCTTTTTCTTCATTATCGAACAACGGTTTCATAAAATGATCGTACAAAAAATCTTCCTGACCAGAAAAAGAATAGAAAAACGGAATCATGTGTTTTTCTTGCACTTTTTTCCTATAATTGACCAATGCAATACTCTTATGTAAAGTGTGCATTACACCAACTATTATATTCCTTTCCGATACATCTGAATAATTGTACGTCATTTATCTTTTATTCGTTGTCGTAAATGAAGTTCTTTCTTTTTTCGTTCCAAACCAACTTATCGCCTACCTCATATCTTGAGTCTCCGTGTACTGCGGTTACAGTGACTTTTGTTGGATGTGTGTCTGTTACTGCCATTACAACTTTTTCATCGTTATAATTGACTATAACTGCACCAAGTTCAAGATTATGAATATCGTATATAATATTTGTTTCCTTACAATCGACAAATGTTCTATTTACCGGAAGCATCTGTTTAAATACAGATGTATCATTTGGAACTACAATAGCAAGAAAACGATGAATATCTTGTACATCTGGATTAATTCCAGTTTCCGTTTTAATTTGATTTACTACTTGCTTTGTTTTTTCATTATCTACATCTGTTTCTTCGTAATTTCCATCTTCTCCCCCAACAACATAAGAAGAAACGGTGGGAAGACCAATCTCTTCGACCAAATATTGTAAATAGTGTTTGATGTTTTCTTCCTCGAGTAATCGACCAGAAACAAATTCATTTATGGTTATTGATTTCATTCTAACGCTTTTTATTTTGTTTGTTTTATTTATTTAGGTATTTAGAATGAAATTATGTTTGTAAGATCTCTGTTATTGTCGAAAATCCATTACTTTTATCAATCTTAATGATTTTACCAAAGTGTTGAGGTTCGACATCATTATGAGTAATGACATAAATGTAAATGTTATGCTTTTGAGAAATCTTATGTAAAATCTTAATTACAAGATCGATATTCTCGGGGTCGAGGTTACTAAATGCTTCATCAAGAAACAATGAATTTATACTTGGCATTTGCATTGCAATTAATTCAAGAACCGACAACAATAAAATTATATCGCTCTTCTTTCTTTCCCCGGCACTTAATGTTCGTGGATTGATTACTTGTCCAAGATGTTTCACAGTAACATCAAATTTATCATCAAATTTAACGAATTTATCCAAGTCTAATTCTTCATTATATTTTGCAACAAGTTCGTTTAATGGTGCAATAATTCTTTTGATTAATACAGATTTCAATCCATCTTCACTTAATACTTGTTTCAAAATTAAATCATAGTATTCTGTTTTAGTTCTATACGATTCAATTTCTTTATCTATCTCGTCTTTTTCCTCTGTGTATTTTTTTAGTAACTTTTGTAACTCTTTAATTTCCTTTGTGTCTTGACTTTCGCTTAATTCTGCAATCTCATCTTTAAGATCATTTATTGCAGAATTCAACTTCATTGTAATCTTTCTTACTTTGTTCTTTCTTGTTGTAATTTTTTCAATCTTCTCTTTGACTTCTTCTAACTTAGCGTCAAATTTTTCAATTTCTGACTTATATTTTTCTAATTCCTTTTCTAAATCAGTCTTAACGTGTTTATGATCGTCCGATGTTAAATCCGAACCACACGTTGGACACTTATCGTTACTGTATAATTTTAATTTCTTGGTAACATTTTTCATCATCGTCTGAATAGACGACAAACGATTTGATATTTTTAATTTCGTGTTATTTCCTTTTTGTAAAACTTCTTCTGCTTTTTCGTACTTTGTGTTACCCTCTTTAAGTTTATCCTTATATTCAGATATTTTAAGTCTTAATTCTTTAATTCTTTCCGTGTTGTCTGAGTCTTCACTATTTTCTACTGCTTCAATCGATTCTTCAATTTCTTGAATTAAATCTTCTTTATCTTCAAGTTTTCTTTCAAACAATTTTAATTGTGTTTGTGTATCCTTGTATCTTTCCTTGATAGTCTTTAACATATCATTCAATACTGCATAACCAAACAATTTATCGATTATCTTTCTTTTATCTGCAGGTGTAAGAATTAAGAACGACTTAAAATCATCTACAGATAAAGACAGTGTGTTTGTAAAGACATTGAAATCCATATTGTAAATTTCTTCTTCTAAGAATGTCTGCACATCTCGTGCTGCATCATACGGAACTCCATCTATCAAGACTTCCAGTTTATTTGGCTGTATTCCTCGTGTAATCTGAATTAAGCGATTCTTTTTGTCATACAACTTTACTATTCCAATTGCATTTTTTCGATTAACACGGTTTACCAAATCCCCTTTATTTATCTTTGGAACCTTATTATAAAGAACAAATGTAATGACATTTAGAAAAGTGGTTTTACCAAAACCATTTTTTGCAGAAACATTTATCAATCTATTAACCATATTATTGTCATCCAAATTAACCTTTTGCATAACATTACCATACGGTCCTATGTTTTTAAACTCAACACTAATTATCTTCATTATATTAATTCTTTATATAGTTCAACTAATTCGTCTTTCATATCCGTTTGCATCGTGTCTGGAATTTCGGATTCATCTATATACATTCCAATCAACTCAGGAATTGATTTTGCATCTTTATACTTTACATTGTCTTTGTCGAACTCATCTTCAATATCTAAAATTGTAATCGGTTTAAACTCCCTTACTAAATCGGATATTTCTTTTGATTTCTTTACAAAAGCGTTTGGATTCTTATAAATGTAAGACTCATTGACGTATAATCTAACAAAATTTCCTTTGATTTTTTTCTTTACTTCTTTTTCGTTGTCTAGATACTCTTGCATATCTAAATCGTAGTGCATCGGACTAAATGTATTTTCTATAAATTTAACCTTATCCGTATCTAAATCCAACAAGTATAATCCTCTTGTGTTGTCTGCGTCTGCAAATGTTGTTGTTTGAGGCGAACCAACCATATAAACATTTCCTACATTTTGTCTGTAATGAATATGACCACTAAATACATACTTAAATTCATCTAATAATTTTGCATCAATACCAAAATCAATTTTACTCTTCTTATTCAATGACAAACCATTGATGTCTGTATGACAAAATAAATGTTTACAGTCTTTATGCTTCAATACTATGTTTACAAGATCTTCTTTCTTATTTACCCAAGGAAGGAACAATATCTTATGATCTTTGAATTGTAGTACTTGTTCCTTTTCAAACGATTTCATCTTAAAATTCATAAAATGAATTGGCGAAATGTCATTTGTGTTAAGATTATATATATCGTGATTTCCTAATATATTAAATGTTGGAATGATATCTGTTATTTTTTTCATAATATTGATTGCCTCGTGTGCAACCTTGACATTAACAGTATGTCTATACTCAAATAAATCTCCTAAGTGTACAAGACAAATTTCGTCTCCATATTTTGCAACCAATTTCTTTAAAGTTGGAATAAAGAACTTTTCGAAATAATCAATCTGCAACTGTAACCATTCCATCTTATTTCTATGCACACCAAAGTGAATATCACTTATGAATAAAATGTATCTGTAATTATATTTTGTCATTTTAATGTAAATTTGGTATCTTTATTTTTAATTGCTTGATGATATCCTTTTTGTAAAAATTGGATAAATTATCATATAATTTCATCTTATTCATATCAAAATAATGGGACATTGCAATGAATAAGTCGTAAATTGCATATTTCTTATCATTAACCATAAGATTAAACAACTCGTTTATTTCCGATTTTTTAAGCTTATGAACTCTTATACTTTTACTTCCATTTTTAAGTGTGGATTCTTTAAGATCATTTAAATGCTTAAAATCTTCTGATTCTGTTACTATACGATGTATATATGGAACGATATCGTCTTCATCAAAATCAATGTCATCTTCGACTGCAAAAATGTCAATATCAAAATTAATACTATTGTCGTTATATTCAATTTCGTTGTATCTGTTTCCGATAATACTGTTTGTTCTTCCTCGGTGATCTCTACTATCTGCTTTCTTATTTTCCAATACTTACTTCCTCCGTTTCTTTAAGTTTTAATGTTTTTCTATTTCTTTTGTATTTGCATTTTGTATTTCTTCCTTCTCCATCTCTAATTTTAAGTACCTTAAGATAATACTCATTTTCAAGATCCATTTCATCGTCTTGAATGATACCATATATTAAATCTGCATTGTGCGCAATACCGGCAGATTCGGAAATTGCACCAATCTTCATATCCGTACTATTCCAACTATCTTTACCAATCTGTTGAGCTGTAATACAAATATGATCGTTCCTGATTGCAGCATCCCTCAAATCTTTAGATACCATTTTACCGTTTAAATACATATTTTCGCTATTTGGATTTCTATAATTAGATATAATTCCAAGATAGTCGACAATAACAACATCTACGTGTATGTCATTATCTTTTTGTAATTTATTCACATGAGTTTCTATATCTACGGTAGTTGGATTTGCAAGTTGCACAATGTTAAGAGTACCAAGATTTAATCCCATATCACGTAAATCTTCTAATGCATTTTGCACATTTTCTGGAGTAGCCCATTTATTATAAGATTTAATTGGTTTCTCAAACATCATCGAACCAACACGCTTGATAACACTCGATTCACTCATTTCTGCACTGACATAGACTACATTATATCCGTTCAATGCAAAATAAACGGCATCGTCGCACAAGAATAAAGATTTACCTACACCTTGTTGTCCAAGATAACATATAAGCGTTTTCCTTTCGTATCCTCCGCCCAACAACTTATCTACAAAATTTCTTCCACTTCGAATTTTCTGAGACTCTTTTAATTTATGTGCGCCTGGATCCAAGAAATTAGATCCTGCACTTTGAGAAAACGAAACTTTTACATCATTAAAGATGTTCATTGTCTGATTAATTACGTTTTCTGTGTTTTCTGGCGTGATTTCCTGCGTTTTGATGTATGCAACGGTGTTTGATAGTCGAGTATTGAATTCCTTTATTCTAATCCAAGATATGACAGCACTTCTAAGCCAGACTTCGTCGTATTCGTCTACATCTTCATTAAAGATGACATTGACTTGTTGTTTTGTCATTTGAATTCGACTCTTAACATCTGTTACAATTCTCATTACCGTCTTCTTAAAATTATCTGGTATATGATTAAACTGCTGATGATACTTCTTTGCAATTTTACACAAATAAGCCAGATACTTATTCTTAAAATAATCTGGACTTATTTGTGCAAGAAGGTCAATATTCTTCAACGCAAACAAAAAATATATTTTTTCGTTCTGCTCGTGATTCATTTATGTTATTTTACTGGCTTTACAAATTCTTCTAAATCCTGTTCTTCTAACTCATCCGATTTTGTGTACAGATAATGAGATTTTATCGATTCTTCCATCTTCTGTAAAATTTCATCTGTAAATACGCTCTTTCTAAATACTTCGGACGCTTTCTTAACTTTCTTATCTAAATGTTTAACATAAAATCCAGTGTTTACCTTAGAGTATTCAAACTCATTCTTTCCCGGTTTTCCACAACCAATTCCAATTTTTTCATATTCGCAATCCCATTGTTTTGGATTTTTAATATATTCGTCCAAACCGACATATTTGTTCATTCCTTGTGTAAAATGAATATGAAATTTTACTTCCATTGGTCTAACAAATCTATTCTTATGAGGTACAGCTGTTACAAGAATTCCAACCTTTTCTGTGTTTTCTTTTAATTGTGCCTTTCGAAGTAACACGATATTCGACGCTGCATACACAAGTGCATTTCCTTTCTTTAATTTTACTTGTGGAATGAAATCTTGCGTTACATAAATGTGGTTCGTGATAATAACCGGAATTTTCAATGTGGAGCACGGTTCTGTTATTTGTCTAAAGAAGGATGCAACCTTCTTAGCCGAAGTCATATCCACTTTTTCATTTCCACTTTTTGCATCTTCAAATTCTTTTCTACTTGCAATGTTACCAATAGAGTCAATACCCACTAATACTTTCGTATCGTAATCTCCTTGTTTTCTTGCTTCTGTGATTGGTTCAAGAATACCATGAAACATATGGTTTAAATCTTCAATGATGCCAACAGGAATGATATTTAATGTGCCATTCTCTTTGTATTCCATTAGTCCAAAATTGATAAGCATTTCATCATTAACTGCACCCTCTGTATCGAAATGGTAAATAGTGTATCCTTTACTAATTGCATCTCGGTAAATGTTCATTAATATGAACGTTTTTCCTACTCCACTATCTCCTACTAATGCAGTGATGGTATTATCCGGAATTCCTCTAAAAAAAGAACCAGATATTGCCATATTTAAATTGTAATTTCCAGTTGAAATCCAATTAGTAACCTTCAATGCTCGTTCATCTACTACTGCATTCCCTAATGGATGGGATCCAATTACCTTAGCCTTAATTGAATCTAAAATACTTTTAGAATCTACTGCTACTTTTTTTGCCATAAAATTAAATTATGTTATTTTAATTAAAAAATGTTTGCCATTGTGATTTTCTTATACGGTGTTCCTTGAAGAGATCGATTCAATGGCTTTAAAACGGTTTCTTCGAATTGTTTCCTGTGGTCGCAGGGTTGAACAATTTGTGGTGGAATCTTTTGTTTAAAGGACATTACTGGAATATCCTTATTTGTTGTTCTATAAAACTTAATTCGATCATTTTGTTTTATAGGTTTGTATTTTTTAGTTAGATTATATTTATGCAAAAAATGGTTATACACTGCTACTCCAATTACTTGTGGTCGAGCCTTCTTTGAAACAACTAAATCATTATAATCATCATAAGGATTATACGTTCTAAGTTTAACCGATTCTGCAATATTTTCTAATTTCTCCAACAAAAATAGTTGATATTTTTCACATAACAAAGAAATAATAGACTTTTCATTTTGAAAACCAATATCTAATAATCTATACAAAATATCATTTAAATTTTTTCTTGCATATAAAGAAGTAGAACTGTGATTAGTCGTAAATCCTGTTATTCCTAATTTTCCATTACTAATATATACGTATTGCTTTTTAGAAATCAGTAGTAGTTTGTCCATCTTTTTATCTAATGTCATCTTCACTACCGTATTTCCTTCATATAGATTTGCTGCATATTTGTTTATAATTTTTAGTAAATGTTCGATATGCATCTTTTCAATTCCTTCCGCAGAAACAAAAGCAGAATCTGTGTCGTTATAAATTACTGCTTTTTCTTTTCCATATCTTTGCAACATATACGCATTTATAAGTCTGTTGGTTCTTGTAATAAGATCTCGTCCTAAGAAAGTAATCGACTTTGCTATATCTACATTATAAAAATAGAAGAATTCACTACCAAATGCACCATACAGTGCATTCATAATAATTTTTAATGCACTGTATTTAGTTGGATTCGTAAGTAAGTCTCTTTTCTTCAATAATTTGACATAAATTAATGGTAGTACTCCTTTTTTTCTTTTCGTAAAATTAACACCATTTACATTTATCATGTCTCTTTTCTTCTTTGTGTATGTTTCTGGAGATATATTATTTGCAACTACAAGAGAAGGATACATCGCTTTATAATCGAGATAATATACATTTGAATGCAGTCCTGTTATTGGTTCCGTAGTCTTACCTCCTTTGTATGTACTTTCCTTTATGTTAGGTTTTCGAATTTGTGGCAACACAAGACCCTTAGTTCTATATACATCATACAGTATTTTTTCCGATATCCGTATCATAGAATGATGTTGTGTTAAACCAATTTTTGCTATATTTGCAATACTACAAATTAGTTCGTGGAGTTTTAATTCGCGATCGATTTCAGATAATTTAATTAATTCAGAAAAATATACGTCCGTCTTTGAATTTACACACTTCTTTTCTGTATCTTGTGTTACAATTTCATAAACTTCATTTACATCATCCGAATTCTTTATTGTAACACTCTTATCATACTGTTCATATATATCAAAATAATTAAAAAGGCATTGTCTAGATCCATACACTGTATATTTCTTCAATCGTTCCTGTATTATATTATAATGACTTGAATCCCAAGTATACAATATTGCATTCTTTTCTTTACAAAATTTATGTAATGCAACCCATATCTTTCGCTCCGTGGTAAATATCTTCTTATTGTAAATCGTTTCCAAACTTTCATTTGTTGTGAGCATCATTCCTTTGCCTTTATACCAAATGAATACGGAATTAACTATATGTTTCCCATATAAATCAATTGAAATGAAACATTTATCTGGTTTAATTTTATTGAAGACTTTTTTCGATGTAAGATAATCATAAATCCGAAAGGCGGAAAGATTGCCACTTTTCGTGTGCATCTTCTTAACAAATTTACCATCATAAGATTTCTGATCTGTTGGAGACTCTATACATTTCCAATTCCATAAATCGTCCTTTGATAGTTTATCAGTAGAGAATTTTAAACCATCTTTCGATGTATAGACATACTGTAATTCTTTTGTCTTATTATCGTAATAATGATGAATTAACATTATGCAATATTATTTGTAAATAAAGGTATTTGGTTACTTTGTATTTGAGTGTTTATTTTTTGTCTTATTTCGTTATATCTTAATATGAATTCATCTGTATATAGCCAATTACTCCATCTTTTCTTTCCAATGAATAATCCATATAAAAGTTTGTATATACTCATGAATTTTTCTTCTTTTACATAATTTTTTACCACATCATTTTCTATTTCATCTACAACGAATGGAATTTTATAATTATCCACAATGCAGTCATAATCAAAGAATTGATCAATTACTGTAAAGAACATTTTATTGATTAATTGTGTGTATTTTCTAGATTTAGAACCGTACAACATCATATCATTTATACTTACATTATTCCAGATAATTTCCACAATCCGAGAAATAACTAATGGTGTAGTCTCCGTCTTATTATCCCCTTTATTTGCATACTTGATCTTTCCATTTGAGTAATATAATATGGTAGAGTAAGGAAATTCTGGAACTTCTTTCTTGGATTCTTTTCCCCATACAACCGGAAGTTTATCTAAATTACATAGTCTTGCATACGCAGATAATGTTTTGATATGTGTGTAGTATTTTTTCTTTTTCGTGTTGTATACAGCCTTCAAATACGGTTTATTTCCGCAAACAATTTGCAATTCTATAAAATTTGGAATATCATACAACTGTAAATTCAAATCGTATAGTGATTTATTTGCAATAAATTCTTCTTCCTGTATCCTTGAACCATCCTTATTTCTTAATCCTTTTTTTGTAGAATAAGTTACCACTTTTCCTGGTTCGTTCTTTACGATGTACAATGGCAAACCTGTCATAATTGTATCTCTTTTAATTTGTATTTGAATTTTTGCTCTCTGTATGTTTTCATTCTAGATCTTCCGTGTCGAAGTGTGTAATTTATATGCTTTCTTCCATTTTCTCCCTGTACACTCAAATCGTCTTGAAGGTCAATCATATGTGCAATTGTCTTTGAATTATGTTTTCGTAGCAGTCGTCCAATTGTTTGTCTGAGTAATTTTTCATCTTTAATTGGTTCTGCCATTAAACCATATTTAAACGATTTTACAGATATCCCTGTTGCAAATGTACCATAACTTGCAACGATAATCCCGTCGCTTACATTCTTTATCTGCTCCTTGTAATATTCTCTTTGCTTTACATCTACACTTCCGTCAATGTAATATATTTTTCTTCCTTTGATTACTTCTTTTAAATGTTCGTATATTCGGCACCCAAATTCGACATGAGTAAATAATATTAGAGAATTTCCAGTGGTGAATTTCTTTGCAATTTGCCCTACCACTTTCAGTCTTTTCGGATGTTGCATCAAATAATCTCTTTCCAATTTTAAAATTCTAACTGGATCCGATTCTGGAGATGTATGGGCTTTATACAAATTACGTTTAAACTTCTCGTTACTATGATTTAATTTGTAAATTGATATTTTAAGTTTTGTAATATGCCCTGATTTCATCAATGAACTTGCAGATACCTTAGATACAATCGGACCAAGATATGCCATTACATTCCATCGGTCTATACTTCCTTTCTTTTGAATCGTTCCACTTACACCGTAACGATACTCGCAATGCAAACAACGCTGCAAAATTGTTCTGATAGATTGTGCCGTTGTTTTATGTACCTCATCTACAATAACACAAGAAAAAGGTTCGAAATATTCTTTCTCTTTTTTTACCAAACTTTGATATGTTCCGATTACGATATTTGCATTTTCAATCATTTTCGTTCCACTGTAAATTGGTTGAATATTTATAGGAACTCCTTTATTCTGATTATAATCATACATATCATTCATGACTTGTTCGACGAGAGATACATTCGGAACGATCATTAATATTTTTGCATCTTTATTTTGTGTCAATTGATACACAAATGTCATAAATGTGATAAGTGTTTTACCTGCAGAAGTAGCCAACTCTGCCAAGCATCTTCGCTTTCTTAATATTTCTAATGCAGCATCAATCTGATAATCATAAGGCGTAATTGCATGACCTTCAAAAAATTCTAACATCTGTTTTCTGAATTTTTTTGCATCTATTACTTGGTCTTCAATACATTCCGGATTTTCGTATGTTATCGTATAATTAAATCTATCTGCAATTGTCTCTAACTCAGACCTAAGACCAAGTGGAATAAATTTGTTGTTTTTGAAAAAGGATACAATTCCATCCCACCCTTTAAGATATTTCTTTTTAAAATGATACCCATCAATCCTTCTATTCATTTGGGCATTCAGTGTAAATATTTCTTTCGGTGTTGCTTCTGTTAATTTTAATATGTTTACGTCTGGATATATTCTAAATTTCATTAAATTGCCGAATTGTTAAATAGATCTATTCTGTTTTTAATTGCAAAGCCCATTTTGTCAAGTGTAGTTTTCACATCATTCAAGTACTCTAAATGGGCTTTAAATAAATCTAATACTTCATATATTAATTTCAACTTACTCTTCACTGCAATGTCAAACTCCGAATACGAGTTATATGCAATGTTTGATTTAGTCTTCAATGTGTCTAATGTTTCTTTGTTCTTAAGATACAACGATGATTGAATATCGTTTATATTAAGTTGTATCTTTCGGATATCTTTAATCACTCTGTGTCGATGACTTAGTATAAGTGTTTGATTTTCTGTTATGTGATTAATATCGTGTAGTGTTCCTAATACTTCTTCAAGTTGTATATTCCAAAAATCGACCTGAGTATCAAGTGTCTTTTTTATTTCGTTTTTTTTACTCATATTTTACAGAAATAATAATATTAGTGTCTTCTTTCTTTAATGGTTCCGCTTTAATATCTTCGCATTGAATATTCGTATCAATATCTACTTGTGCTTGATCAGATATTAACATTTTCTGCTTATGTTTCGCTTCTTTTCTTTTTTTGGTGATCGGTAGAAAATTTGTCATACGTGTATTATGTCTAAAATATCAGAAGAAAAATAATTATCTAGTTTTCTTAATAGTTTAAGTTTTTTATGTTTTTTCAGATAAATCACTAAATCATTGATATCCTTGATTATCTTGGTTGTCTGCTTGATGTTGTTGTCCTCAATAAATTTATCCCATAAGAACACTTCTTTCCCCTCATTTATTGCTTCTAACATCTTTTTCTTTCCAATTGCATCATTATCAAACAATCTGCGTGTATCTGGGTGATTAGAAAGAAAGTCTAAAGATATATTTACAGAAGATGTTGCAACTGAATTTGAAATAAACCAACTATCAATAACACCTTCTAATACCGTTATCTTTTGATTAAAATTTAAATTTAAAAGTCCGTACATTAATGATATCTTTGTGTACTTATTTAAAATACTGATGTCTTTAATTGTTTTTCTTGTTTTCCATTCGTCTTTTTCATACATATCCTTTATAGTGACTTTACTATAAAAAGAAGTTGGTGATTTCCAATATTTCTTTATCTGAAAACCAAGTAATTTTCCATTAAAAACATTAAAAAGATATATATCATTATCTTTCCATCCAACATACTTGTACCTATGTTGAATTAATCTTTTTTGAATAAATGGATGCGTTTTTTTGCACCTATGTATTTTATTATCCTTAATGAACTCTTTAAAATTAACTGCATATTTAAGAATATCTTCAAATTCTGTTCCAATTTGAAATTCTTCCTGAGCTTTTTTAACAAGTAATTTTTTAAAATATACAATATCCTTAATCTTTAAATTAACATTAAACGACTTAAAGAACTGATGTAATGGAGTGTATTTGGAACAGTTATAACAATAAAATGTTCCTGTATTTAGGTACACATTTCCTCGCTTTTTATGCAAGTGTTGTGTACTATCTCCACAATAAGGACAAGCAAACCGTAAAGAATTATACCCTTCTTTTATTTGGTGCTTCTGGAACTCTGCAAATCTATCTTGCAAAATTACTTGAATTTTATTTTTTATTTCTTCCGAATTCATATGCAAAAATAAAATAGGTGGCGACTTAATATGTTGCCACCTATTCCAAATCAATGATAATCAGTTTTAGAAGTCCTCATCATCGTCAAAATCAAAGTCGAAATCGTCATCGTCATCGTCCTTATCGTCATCTTCTACTTCAACTTTCTTTTTTGCCGGTTTTTTCTTTGGCTTCTTTTTTGGTTTTTCTTCTTCCTCTTCCTCCTC
>PDWJ01003338.1_pt1 | contig 15470 bp, 13 predicted proteins | sample 1430881 | NCBI WGS metagenome assembly PDWJ01 (sample SAMN01162460, study PRJNA174530) | Oral metagenome, whole genome shotgun sequencing project. | biome: Marine environment; feature: Marine mammal; material: Swab sample of the gingival sulcus; isolation source: swab sample of gingival sulcus... | reverse complement strand
GCCACGCGTGTTCCGGGCCAAGGGCCTGGGCGAAGGCAGCCCCGGCAAGCGCAGCCGCGCCCTGACCACCCACGGCCGGGTGATCGGCGCAAACCCACGCGCCACAGCCGGGGCCTGGCATGTGCCCGCCACCATCAAAGCAGCCGCCCCGAAGCAGCTGGGGCGAGGGCGAAAACCAGGAGAGCAACTACGCATCGTCGTAGACGATGTGCAGCGCGCCCGCCGGGAGGGGCGCGAATCCAACCTGGTGCTGTTCGTCGTGGATGCCTCCGGCTCCATGGGTGCGAGGCGGCGGATGACAGCGGTTAAGACTGCGGTGCTGTCGCTGTTGCTGGACGCCTACCAGCGGCGCGACAAGGTGGGCATGGTCACCTTCCGCGGCAGTGAAGCGGAGTTGACGCTGCCGCCGACCGGCTCAATCGAGGCAGCGGCGCTACGCCTGGACGAGCTGCCGCATGGCGGCCGGACGCCGCTGGCCGAGGGCCTGGAATGCGCGGCCCACGTGCTGGCCACCGAAGCGGTCAAAGACCCGACCCGGCGTCCCATCCTGGTGCTGCTCAGCGACGGCCGAGCCACGGCGGGCAAGGGGGCGCTGCAACGCGCCCGGGAGGCCGCCGACGGCATGGCCTTGCGCGGCTACGATTCGGTGGTCATCGACTGCGAGACCGGCCCGATGCGCCTTGGGTTGATCGGCGACCTCGCCAACCGGCTAGGTGCCGAACTCGTCCCGATGGGCGAGGTCGATTCCCATGCCATCACCGGCGTGGTGCAGCGGGCCATCGGCGCCGCAGCCTGAGCCTCTGAGGCTATTGGGTTTCCTCACGCAGCCAGGATGCCGCTTCGGATGCCCAGGGAGTCACTATGACTCCTGCACCGGCTCTGCGGGACGCCATTAAGATCTCCAGAATTGCGCGCCTGCGATCCAGCCAGCCTTGCGCGGCTGCGGTTTCGAGCATCGTGTGTTCTTCTGGCGATTGGAAGTTTCCGACCGGAATCCCGGCGTGCTCGGCGATATCGTGCAGCACATCCTGATACGCCAGTTCAGATTTCACCATCACCAGGTCGGCGCCCTCAGTGAGGTCAAGCGCCAGCTCGCGGAGCGTCTCGTGGCAGGCTGTGGTTGCCACCTCGCGGGGGCGATCAGCGTGCCGCGCGAACGAGCAGCAGGTGAGTTCATCCGCGCCGGACCAGACCAGGGTCGGGGTATCGCTCCATGTGAAAAGCCCGACGTCGCTTCGGCCGGCCGCGGCCAGGCCAGCCCGGATAATTGCTAGCTGGCCGTCGGTGTGGTCGGCTGGGGCTAGAAACCGCGCTCCTGCCTGAGCGTGTGCCAGGGCCGCGTCTCGGTAACGAGCCAGCAGCTGGGAATCGGCAACTTGGAGCCGGCTGCGAGACCTGGCTGGATCTTCGGGGGTGTCTTCCGCCGCGCAAACGGTTGACATTAGGACGGTTTGGTCGCCCAATTCGCTGTTCAGCCTGGCAAGGGCCTGGAGCAGAGTCTCGTTCGGGTCGGTGGCATTTCCGGTAGTGGGCCGATCCTGGCAAATACCGAAAATCATGATTCCGCCAATCGAATTGGCGGCGGCCCCGACCGCTGCCCGAGTCAGCGAATCCAACGTATGATGCAAGACTCCCGGCCGGGCAGGCGCTGGGCGTGGGGAGGTGATGTCGCCGCAAACCAGTAGGGGCAGCACCAGATCCTTGGCTCGTAACGGCACTTCCTGCGGTTTGGATCGCGCAGGTTCGGCGCTTCGTTGCCGTCGCGGCCGGATGATTGCTTCCGAGTCCGGCCGATCTGACCGGATACGGGGCAATGGGAGCATCGACGGTTTCCTTATGGCCTTGTGAAAGAACTCGTCTAACCATAGACCCAGATTCTTTTAGATCGGCGCCAGTCAGCGCATCGCAGCTCAAGGTTTCACCATTCGGGTAAGCGAGCTTCAGCGAAAACGGGGCAGCCTGCCGTAGTGAATGACCTCTGGGTTGTGATAGCCGACTGGTTGCCGGGAACGGTGCTGCTCAATTGCCGTGAAGTGTGCCCCGATGGGCGGCAGTTGCAGCAACAACACGCCAACCAGCGCCAATGCCGCTGCTGGGATCGCCCACAGGTTGAGCCAGGCGATTGCGCTGCTGGTGACGGCTAGGGCAATCAAGCTGGTCCAGCGCGATACCCGTCGCCCGTTCCAAGCCTGGAACCCGGCGACCCCGCAGGCGCCGGTTACGATCACGATCAGTGCCGCGAGCACCACTTCCAGCGTGAGCGACAGCCACTTGCCCGGATCCGGCTCCAGCCATTGGATCAGGTGAGCCGAATTCAGGTAGGAATCGGGGTGGACGGCCTGCCACCAATGGATCGCATAGGCGACACCAGCGGCGACGGCCGCGACCTGGAACACTACGTGCGCCACTCCCAGCAGGACGGGTCGCCTCGGTTCGCCCGTGCGTTGGCTGATGCGGTCGTCCTTGCGCAGCACCGGCAACGGTGGCAGCGTGGCGATTTCCTTAGGTTGGGTCATGGTGGCTCCAGCCTACCCGCTAGCGCTGCGGCGACTAGCTCAAGTGACGTCGCGCCAATTCGGCCAGCAGCATCGCGCCGTCGGGCACCACGGAATCGTCGAACCTGGCGTAGGCGCTGTGGTTGAACGGGGCGGTTTCTGGATTCAGGTCGGGCGGGCAAGCCGACAGCCCGATGAAGCAGCCGGGCACGGCTTCCAACACACGAGAGAAGTCTTCGGAGCCAACCAGCGGCTTTTCCCAGATCCCGTAGCGGTCGGCGCCGAACAGGTCTTGGACAGCACTGGCGACGAGCCGCTCGTGGGTCGGATCGTTGACGGTGGGCGGGTAGGACTGGCTGAACTCGATCTTGGCCTTGACACCGTGGGCCTTCGCGATCTGCTCGAACAGCTCGGGTAGGCCGGTTAAGATCCGTTCCCGGGCTGCGGGGGAGAAGGAGCGAAGCGTCACGTCCAGTTCGCCGTGCTCGGCAATGACATTGGGGGCGGTGCCCGCCGCGATTCGACCGACCGTCACTACGACCGGGTCGAAGATGTCGAAGTTGCGGGTGACGAAAGCATGCGAGGCGGTAACCATCTCGGCCAGCGCCGGCACCGGGTCGGTGGCGCGATGTGGGGTGGAGCCGTGGCCGCCTTTGCCGGTGACTCGGACCGAAGCCACGTCGGCCGCAGCCATGATCGTCCCCGTCTTGGAGTTGAACCGGCCCAACGGCTCCATCGCCGACCAGACATGGATGCCGTAGGCGGCGCTGGGTCGGCTGCCCGCAGAGTCGAGTAGCCCCTCGGCCAGCATGGTGCTGGCCCCGTCGTGGCCCTCTTCGCCGGGCTGGAACATGAAGATCACGTCGCCGGGTAGTTCGTCGCGGATGGCGCACAGCGCCCGTACTGCCCCCACCAGAATCGACATGTGTAAGTCGTGGCCGCAGGCGTGCATGTTGCCGTTCTTGCTGGCATACGGCAGGTCGGTCAGCTCCTGTACTGGCAGGCCGTCCATGTCGCCGCGCAGCAGCACCACCTTGCGTTGCCCAGTCGCCTCTTTGCCGCCGCGCAGCACGGCAACGATGCTAGTGGCGTCAGTGCCAAGGGTCAGTTCCAGGCCAAGCCCCTCCAACTCCTGCAGCAGCCGAGCTTGGGTGGTCGGCAACTGCAAGCCAACTTCCGGGATCTGATGCAGCTCCCTTCGCAGAGCGATCAAGTGAGCACGGTCTTGGGTGATGGTCTCGGCTAATGGCACGCGCTTAGTGTAGCCGCGATGAAACTACTTTTGTCACTAGTTTTCGCAATCCGCTTCCACGATTTCGCTGACTATGCAGAGTCGGCCTCGGCAGCGCGACCAGGTTGGTTAGTGATCATTCGGTTTTGGTCGATTACTGTGGCCCGGTAGGCGTTCTTGCTGGCAAACCTGATTGGCTGCCGAAGCCGTCCCGCTAGTCAGCTGTTAAGATTCAGCGCCAGTTGGCGAAGTCGGCTACCAGCCTCAGATCGGCCACGTTGATCGCGACGTCTGCTCGTTCAGCGGTCACCGGCTTCGCGCAGTAGGCGATTCCCAGCCCGGCGGCAGCCAGCATGTCAAGGTCGTTGGCGCCGTCGCCGACCGCGATGCTTAGTTCGAGCGGGACGTCGTGGGCGGCAGCGAACCGACGCAGATCGGCGGCCTTTCGGGTGCGATCAACCACCGGGCCGACGACGCGGCCGGTGAGTGTGCCGTCGATCACTTCCAGCAGGTTGGCGCTGTGGAAGTCCAGCCCAAGGGACTCAGCCAGCGGCGCGACCAACTGGGTGAAGCCGCCGGAGGTGACGCCAACCTTCGCGCCCGCCGCATGGGCGTACTCGATCAGTTCTTCGGCGCCCGGCGACAGCGTGATCTCGGGCTGCACCTCGGCGAACACCGATTCCGGCAGCCCGGCCAGGGTGGCGACGCGTTGCCACAGGGATGCCTCGAAGTCCAGTTCGCCGCGCATGGCCCGCTCGGTAACCGCCGCCACCTCCTCGGCCTTGCCCGCGTGGGCGGCAAGTAGGTCGATGGCCTCGGTGGTGGTCAGAGTGGAGTCCACGTCCAGCAGTAGGAGCCGGGCCGGGGCGGTGGCCAGCGGCCCGGTGATGACGGCCACGGCCACCTCGGCGGCGGCCGCGCGCAGCCGATTGCGCAGGCTGATCGGGTCTTCCTGGCTAGCTAGCTGCCGGTTGAGCACGGTGCCCGTCATCGGTTCGTCTTGTACGAGGGAGACCAATTCGGCGGGCAGGGAGGTTGTAGAACTCAACACCACGCGCATGGGATGAGGGTAGCGCGGTTCGGGCACTCAGTCGTCCCGCCGCACGGTGTGGGTGACGGTGTAACGCGGGTCTTGCGCTACCAAGGTGGTATCTCCTAGGCGGGTGTTGAGCTCGCGTCGCCACGGCAGGTGCGAATTGAATACGCACCACAGTTCGCCGCCTGGCCGCAGCACCCGGGCGGCCTCGGCGAACCAGGCCAGGGTGTCGGCCGATTCCTTGGCCACGCCGCGATGGAATGGGGGATTGGTGACGATGGCGTCAAACGAGGCATCGGGGTAGCCGTCAAGCCCGTCGCCCCAGCTCGCCTCGATGGCCAGCTCGTTCAGTTCGGCGGTGGTCTGCGTGGCGGCCACCGCCGACCAGCTCACGTCGCGCGCCCACGCCCGATGCCCGGCCTTGGCCAGCCAGGCCGCGATCACCCCGTTGCCGCTGCCCAGGTCAAGCACGTCAGCCCCGGCCACATCGAGGTGCTGCAGCAGCAGCCGGGTGCCAGCATCGATCTTGGTGCCAGCGAAGGTGGCGCCGTGGGCGGCCACGATGAGGCCGAGGTCGTTGTGGCGGCGCGCCTTGGGCCACTCGGTTGGGCGCCCTGTCGGGCCGAAGCCGCGCAGCGCCCGGCACTTGCGATGGCCGAGGCTCGCGTTGACGCCGGTGAAGTAGCGGGCCAGCACCTCGTTCATGGAGCGATTCAAGTGGCGGTCGCGGGCCGCAGTCAGGAACATGACGTCGCCCTCGGTCTGGATACTGGCGCACTGTTCATCCAGTGCGGCCAGCGACTTAGGGGCGTGGCCCAGTGCCAGGTTTACCCCGGCCAACTCAGTCGGATGCGACACCAGCAGTTCCGCTGGCACCGCAGCGGCCTCGCGCCAGTCGTCGCACCAGACCCGGACGTCGTCGCAGGCCGCCATCGCCCAGGGAACTAGCCCAGGGGCATCAATCAGGGCGATGCCGGTGGCGGGAAACTCGCTGGCTTCCCGCTGTAGCAGCTCGTCGATGGGGCTAAGGGTGTTCTCGCTCACCTGACTATTGTCGCAGCCGCAAGTCGCGGCGCTGGTAGGCCAGGAATGCCAGTGCCATCAGCAGTGCGCCGACCCCGAATAGCACCCCGAAGTTGCCCCAGTCCAGGCCGTTGACCAGGGGCTCGTTGTCGGCGTACCAATAGAATGGCGAGACCTTTGCCCAGTCGATCAAGTCGTCCTGCAGCTGCAGCGAGACGTTGACCATGTAGCTGATGACGGCGATGCCGACTGTGCCCCAAACCGCGACCCCCGGGCTGCCGGTTGCCGCCGCCAGCACCAACGTCACGCCCGTGAACAACCAGCCAAGAGCAGCCATCATCGCGCAGGCCGCTGCCAGCTTCCAATAGCTGATACCCATCTCGCCGAGCTCGTTGCCCGCCGCCAACCCGGCGAACGTGCCAGCCGAGACCAGCACATTCCATACCGTCGCGCTTACTAGCGCCGCGGCGACAATCCGCCAGCGGGCGATGGGATGGCTAAGCAACAACCCGATCTGGCGGCGCTTTTCGAGCCCGGCGATTCCGGCATTGGCGGCGGCCGTGGTCAGCAGGATCACGGCGACCGGTGCCATCATGCCCATGGTTTGGGTGCGATAGTAGCCCTCCGGGGTGCTCATCTCGGTGGCCCCAAAGAGCTTGAGTAGGTCGGGCGTCAGGTTGTCTGCCAGTGAGCTTATGGTGTCGTCGAGCATTGGATACATGCCGCCAACGAGCGCCCCCATCAGGCCGAACATCGTCGCGATGACGATGACGCCCAACACCACATGCCGCGAGATCTGCTTGCCGATGATGCCGGTTGGCTTGCCGCCGCGAGAGCTCAGTTCCGCCACTCGCCTGAGCAGCGGGCTTTTTGCGAGCTTGGTCAGCAGCGGCGTGCTCTGGCTGCGTAGGTCGCGGCGCGGGAACACGAGATAGGCGATGATGGCGAAAACAACTGCCCCGGCCGCCAAGATTGCGATGTGATTCCACTCGACCCCGTTGAGGAACGGGCCAGAGCCGTTGAGGAAATGCCAGGGGACGTACTCGGTGTAGTCCTCATAGTCCGGCACCGCTGCGAGCAGGCCGTGGAGGAAGAACGACACCGTCATAATGAAGGCCGCGATCCCTGAGCCGAGGCCCGGGCGGCCCGTCGCCGCGCCGATTCCCATTGCCATGAAACCGTAGAAGCAGGCGTTGACGGCGACGTGCAGCATCAAAGCCCCGATGTGCGCCTCGCCGATCTCGATGTCGAGCAGCAGCGGGGCCAGTTCGCCGATTCCCCAAAGCCCTAGCGTTGTGATTGCCAGGTGCAGCAGCATCACGACGATCTTGGAGGTCAACAGTCGGGTGCGGCTAAGTGGGCTTGCCAGCTGGAGTGAGAGGGTGCCCTCTTGTTCCTCGCGGGCGATGGCCCGGCTGCCCCAGGAAATCGCCAGGCCGCCCACGGCCAGCGCACCCATAGAACCCAGAAAACCGTTGTATGCCAGGGAACCCAGGCTCGCGCCCTCCGGGACACCAAGCAGTGCCAGATACTCCTTTGGCAGGGTGGTTAAGACGTCGTCGGCCATGCCTTGATAAACCGACAGCTCCAATAGCAGCAGTAGGCCCAGGACCACTGCGGTGATCACGGGGCCGCGCCAGTGGCGGCGAAGCCCGAGAGTGATGATGGCGGTGCTCACTTGTCGGCTCCGTGGTAGTAGGCCAGGAAGATTTCTTCTAGGTCGGCCTCTTGGGTGGCGACGTTGACGAGTTCGCCGATTGCCAGGGCCTCATTTAGGAGTTGTTCGGTTGATCCGCTGAATGAAACGGTGACGCGCTTGCCATCAATGCTGGTGTCGCGCACGCCTGGCAGTTGGAACAGTTCGGCATGAGTCGGCACGGGGGTGGCGAAGTCGAACTCGATCCGCCGAATTGCCTTGGCGCGCAGCCCCTCAACGCTTTCGATGGCTGCCAGCTTGCCCTCCCGGATGATGCCGACCCGATCGGCCGCCCGTTGCACCTCGGAAAGGGTGTGGCTGGACAGGAAGACGGTGCGGCCGTCCTCAGCCACCTCGCGCAGCATTTGCTGGAACTCGTGTTGGACCAACGGGTCGAGCCCAGCGTTGGGTTCGTCCAGGATTAGCAGCTCGGGCCGGTTCATGAAGGCCTGAATCAGGCCGATCTTTTGCCGGTTGCCGGTGGACAGCTGGCCGACGCGGCGGCTCAGGTCGGCGTCCAGCCGCTCGGCGAGCTGCTCGACGTAGCCCCAGTCGACGCCGCCGCGTAGCTTGCCGAAAAACCGCAGCGTGGCTTTGCCGGTCAGCTCGGGATACAGGGCGAGATCGCTGGGAAGGTAGCTGAGCCGCTTGTGGATGGCCACGGCGTCTTTGTGGGTGTCGAGCCCGAAGATGGTGGCGCTACCGCGGGTGGCGCGGATCTCGTCAAGCAACACCCGGATCGTCGTGGATTTTCCGGCACCGTTCGGCCCCAGGAAGCCGAACACTTCGCCAGCGGTTAGCTCCAGGTGCAGATCGACTAGGGCGCGAACTTTGCCGTAGTGCTTGGTCAAGCCTGTTGTGCTCAGAGGGGTCCCAGTCTTAGTCATAGCTTGGACTATACGCTGGCGGCCCCGGCTGGGGTTGGTTTCTCGGGAGCTGGTGCCTGCTTGATCACTAGCCGTGGGCCTTCCCGTATGGTCCGGTTAGCGCCTTGCTTGCAATGCCGCAAGCTGCTGCGACTTTCGCATATTTATGTGTCTACTCGCTCGCGAAACGCTCGACACGGTATCCTCACACACGGCCAATAGCGGTGGCCGACAGGTGAGGACAGGGCAGTCCAGCCACGTTCTTTATCCTCGGCATGACTTGCGGAGAGTGAGGTTTGATGCGTACCGGAGCTAACCTCTCCCACGTCAGCCAATACAACGAGAATGCGGTGATCCATGCGGTTCGGGCGCTCGGTCCCACGAGCCAGACGGACATTGCGGCGCACACAGGGCTGTCGGTTCCCGCAGTGTCGACAATCGTTCGCAATCTGTCTAAGCGGGGCTATCTCACGGAGCTGCGAACCGAATCGGTCGGCCGCGGGCGCCCGCGCGTAATCGTGGACCTGGTGCCGACTGCGGCGTTTGCAGTAGGCCTGCACATCGATCCCGCCGTCATGTCGGCCGTGGTGCTAAACCTGCGGGGCGAAGTGATCCAAGCCGGGACGAGCGAAGCTATCTCACCCACTGACGCCGAAGCCTCTCTTGACGAGGCAGCGACCTTAGTCAACCAACTGGTCGACGAATCCGGCATCGATCGAGACCGGTTGCTCGGTACCTGTCTGGCTGTTCCCGGACCCGTAGACGATGCAACCGGATCCATCGTCGACACGGTCTGGCTCCCGGGCTGGGCGGGGGTCGCGCTCGGCGATGCGCTTACCCATCGTCTCGGGGCGCCAGTCCCCGTCCTTAAAGACACTCTCGCTGCTGTCATCGGCGAGAACTGGGTTCGGGCGGGCGAGAGCCATGAGTCGACGATGATCTTCGTGTATCTCGGGACGGGCACCGGTGTCGGGCTGGCGATCGACGGGGAGCCCGTTCGCGGTTCCTCCGGCAATGCCGGCGAGATTGGCCGCATGCTGTTATCTGTCGGAGTTCCCGGCAAGGGCGGCATGGACAACGACCCCTTCATTCTTGTCGAGCAGGCCCGCGCCGAGGGCGTGCTCCAAGGCGAGCCCCCTACTCGTGGCGACCTTCGAGCGTTGGAGCCGCAGTTCCGTGCGTTGTGTGACTTCGCAAAGGCTGACCACCCGGTGGCAAGTCGCATCCTGCGTGATGCCGGGGCCCGGGTCGCCGAGATGGTCGTCATGGTGGCCGAGGTCTTTGACGCAGACACGGTCGTCTTCGGTGGGCCTATCTGGGAACACGTGCGACCGTTCTACGAAGAAGCAGCTGTCGCCGCGCTAAGCGAGCCGTCCGCCCGCGGCCCGCATCCGGTCGCGGTGCTGTCTACGGCCATGGGGTCGGATGTCGGGGCCATCGGGGCGGCTTGTTCGGTGCTGGATGCGCGGTTCGTGCCTCGTGCTCCTGGCCGCTCCTAGCCGCTAACGCGGGCAATAGTAACGATTAGGTATCGGTTCGCGGCCAGCCCTTGTTCACTATTTTCTTTGCAGTGCAGAATAAAAGTGTTGACGACGGAGCAACGCCACCACGATCTCAATGGAGAGACATGATTTCGATTGCCAACGCGCCCGTCTCGTACGGGGTTTTCGGACTCGCCCGTCCCGACCTGGTGGATCTGCCCACCGGCGAGGAACTGCTCAGCTATGTTGCCCAGGCCGGTTACCAGGGGATTGATCTTGGTGCCCACGGCCTGTTCGACAAGGGCCAAGGTCTGCTCAAGAACCTCGCGCGCTTCGACCTCGGGCTTGCCGGGGGCTGGGTTGACTTCCCGTTCGCAGGTGAGGACGACCAGTTCGAAGCGGCCTTCGAAGCTGCGAAGCCCGTTTTCGAGGACTTCGCGCTCGTTGCCGCGCAGCAGCAGGGGCACGGACCGCTGCCGACGATCGCGGACAGTGGCGACGCCGCGCGCAAGGCGCAGCCCGGGGGTGCTCCCGAACTCCAGCTGAGCGGTCAACGCTGGGAGCGGTTCGTCGCCCGAATCGAGCGCGTGGCCGCCCACGTCCGACTCCTGGGGCTCGAACCCACCTTCCACCACCACGCCGTCACCTATGTGGAGACCCCAGCCGAGATCGACGCTTTCCTACGGGACACGACGATGGACCTCACCTTCGATACCGGACACCTGCTGCTCGGTGGCGGCGACCCCGCCAGCGATTTCAAGCGGTGGGCGGGGCGAATCAATCACCTACACCTCAAGGACGTGAATCTGCGGATCCTCGAGAAGGCAAAGGGCGCCGCCGACCCAGTCAAAGAAGTGTGGGAGAAACGGGTGTTCGTCGCCCTCGGCGAAGGGGACCTCGACCTGGACGGCATCATCGACGACATCACCTCCAGCGGCTTCGATGGCTGGCTCGTAGTCGAACAAGACGTCGTTCTGCTGCAACAAGATGATCTCGACCGCGCCGTCGCGGATCAGATCGCCAACCGTGCCGCCCTGCGGAGGTGGTTCGCGTGAAACCTGCACGAATTGCGCTAATCGGGCTCGGCGGCATCGCGCAGGCCGTTCATCTACCGCTGCTGCAACGCAACCGAACCGACCTGGAACTCACCGCCATGGTCGAGTTGTCGCCGTCGCGACTCGGCACCTTCGCCGACCGATACGGCGTGCCGGAACAGGGCCGGTTCCAAAGCCTCGATGGCCTGATCGCCGCAATCGAGGCCGGGAGCATCGCCGTCGACGCGGCGATCGTCGCTACTTCGGGAAGTCACACCGCCGAGGCGCTGGCGCTCATTCGGGCTGGCGTGCGGCTGCTGGTGGAAAAGCCGCTCGGCTGGAGTGCGCGCGATCTGGACACCCTGGAGGCCGGGCTGGCCCAACTGGGACGCGATCCGGCGGAGTGGCTCCGGATCGGCTACATGAAGGAGTACGACCCGGCGGTCGCGGCGGCCAAGAAACTCCTCAGCGGCGTCACGCCGCGTGAGGTGAATGTCGAAGTACTTCATCCGGCCGACGGGGCACAATTGCACTTCGCTCGGCTGGCCCCAGCCGCCACCGACATCGATCAGCAGGTGCTCGCTGACCTCATCGAGCGAGGCGAAAGCTCCATCACCGAGGTTACGGGCAATGCGGATCCTGCGATGCGCAAACTGTGGTCCAATGTGCTGCTCGGTTCGGTCATTCATGACATCGCCCTGACCAGGCATCTCGGCCTCGGTCTCGACAGCGTGATCCACGCCCGCCGGGTGGGCGCGGAGTTCCCCGGTTCCGTCTTTGGTGCCGGGCTAACCGTTGACGGGGTCGCGTGGAACCTGGCCTGGCATTTCATCTCCGACTACCCGGAGTATCGCGAGACCGTCACCATCCATCACGAAAGGGGGACCGTCCAACTCGAATTCGCGACGCCGTACATACTCAACGCTCCGACGGTGCTACGAACCTGGTCCGGAGCAGACCAGTTGGCAAGCCAGTTCTGCGAGCAGACCTGGCCGCAGGAAGAAGCGTTCGAGAGGGAGCTTCACGCCCTTCTCGACCTGGCAGCGGGCAGCGCACAAGAGGGTTCGACCCTACGCCATGCCCGCTCTGATTTTGCTAGTGCACGGGCACTGTGGCTTGCGTGCGCAGCATGGGTCGGCCGCAACGACGAGGCCGACTCGGGGGACCGACCGGCTAGTAACTGAGCTACGTCGGAACCCCGCCGACCAACCGAAAGGACAATCATGTTGTCAATCCTCGCCAAGGCGACACGGGCAGTCGCCATCGCTGGCGCCGTCGCTCTTACGGTGACCGCCTGTACCCCTTCCGCATCAGAGTCAGGATCCCCCGAGCCTGGAAAGGAAGGGGTAGTAACCCTGTCGATCATGACCAACGCGATCTCGGGTGGCAAGAATGCCGCCGAAGCTGACTGGCTCGAGAGCTATGTCATCCCCAACTTCATCAAGGCGCAGGCGGCCAAGGGCGTCGAAGTCGAGGTGAAGTTCGAGCCCCAGGGCGTCGACGACGAAGACTACAAAACCAAGGTTGCTCTCGACCTCAGCTCCGGCAAGGGCGCCGACATCATCGCGCTGGACGGCATCTGGACCGGCGAGTTCGCCCAGGCTGGCTACATCAAGCCGTTGAACCAGGTCTCTGCGAAGGCAGACGAATGGGACGGCTGGGGCCAGATGTCCGAGGCGGTCCAGCAGGCGCTGTCGTTCGAGGGCGAACGCTACGGTGTTCCGCAGGGCTCCGACGGTCGCGTCATCTACTACAACAAGACCCTTTTCGAGAAGGCGGGTCTGCCGACCGAGTGGCAGCCCACCTCATGGGACGAGATCCTCGAGGCTGGCCGCGCTCTGAAGAAGCTAGACGGCGTCGTCCCGATCCAGCTGAACGCCGGCACCGCGATGGGTGAGGCCACCACCATGCAGGGATACCTGCCGATGCTCATGGGCACCAACCAACTCCTATGGCAGGACGGCAAGTGGCACGGTGACACCCAGGGCATGCGCGACGTTCTCAATCTCTACAAGACGATCTACGTCGACGAGCAGCTAGGTGACCCCATTCTGCAGCAGGAGGCATCGGGCCGTGACACCTCCTTCCAGGAGTTCGCTGCCGGCAAGATCGGCATGCTGTTCGAGGGCGACTACTTCTGGCGCTCCGTCATCAACCCCGCAGAGGGCGTCGGCACCGCGCCAATGGCAGACCGCGACACCATCGTGGGATACGCCAAGATCCCCGCCATGAAGCCCGGCTCCGGGATCAACGGCCAGGACTTCGTGTCTATGTCTGGCGGCACCGGCCGCGTGCTCAACCCGAACTCCGCAAACCCCGACCTCGCCTGGGAGCTGCTTGCTTTCATGAACTCGCCTGAGGCGTTCGAGGCACGGGCCGCGGGCACGCTGTCGATCTCGCCGCGCGCCGACGTGAACGCCAAGCTGCTCTCCTCGGATCCGATGCTGACCTTCGTCAACGACGAGGTGCTGCCGATCACGGCGTACCGTCCTGGTTTGGCTCAGTACCCCGAGGTTTCGGTTGCGCTGCAACAGGCGACGCTCGACGTTGTCTCGGGTACCTCGGTCGATGATGCGACGGCGAAGTTCGCCACCGAACTAGCTGGCATCGTCGGTGACGAGAACGTGGCGTAAGGCTGACTCGTTGTGACTACTGCTACCGCAGCGGCGCCGGGAACGAAGCGTTCCCGGCGCCGGGCGGAGGACGTGGCGGGCCTGGGTAACGGCAAGGCGCTCGCCTTCGTCACTCCGGCCCTACTCATCATCGCGTTGTTCCTGCTCTTCCCAGCCGTCTGGACGGTCTACCTCGGCATGACGAACTACCGGCTAACCGGCCTCGCGGCCTGGAACACCGAGTTCGTCGGACTCGAGAACTACGCGAAGGCATTCGGGGATCCCGGTTTCTGGAACTCCCTGTGGCTAACCGTCTTGTTCGTCGGCTTCTCCGGGGTGCTTGGGCAGACGCTCCTCGGGTTCACGCTGGCCTGGTCTACCCGCAGGGTGAGCGGCTGGGCCCGCACCATCCTAGAGTCGGTCGTGTTGGCCGCCTGGGTCATCCCAGGGTCGGTGCATGCGTTCCTGTGGATCGCGCTGCTCGACCGCCGCGGGGGCACGCTCAACTCGATCCTGGGCACGACGGGGGAGGCGTGGCTAATCAACCACCCGATGACGGTGATCATCTTCTTCAACATCTGGGTCGGCACGGCATTCTCCATGCAGCTGTTCTCGTCAGCGTTGGCTGCAGTTCCGCCGTCGCAGCTTGAGAGCGCCCGCATGGCTGGCGCATCCGGGTGGCAGCAGCTTCGAGATGTCGTACTGCCCAACATCCGGGGTCATGTCCTGACCAACACCCTCATGATCACCTTGTGGACGTTCAACACGTTCACCCCGTATCTGCTGACCGCCGGTGGCCCGAACGGCAAGACCGAGATCTTGTCCGTGTACATCTACCAGACCGCAATCCCTGGCGGGCAGCTGGGTCTCGGGGCTGCTTTGTCGATGATCATGCTGATCATCAACCTCGTGATCGCCCTGCTTTACATGCGTGTCGGTGGGAGGAAGAAGTGAACACCACCCAGACCGGCACCTTCGGCCGCCAAGTTCGCCGCACCGTCGGCAGGATGCTGTTCATCATCCTGCTCATCGCGATCGGTATCTTCTTCGCATTTCCGATGGCTTGGCTGGTCGTCGCCCCGTTCGACGTGAACCCGACCATGGCCGTGAAATGGCCCGAGTGGACCCTGGCGAACTTCCAGCGCCTCGTGGAAAACCCCTACGCCCTGCGGTCGATCAGCAACTCGCTGATCATCGCCGGTGGCACGATGGTCATCACGGTACTGTTCGCGACCCTGGCGAGCTATGCGCTGTCCCGAGTCCGAATCCCCGGCCGCGATGGGCTGCTCTACGGCATGCTTCTGCTCTCTTCCATCGTGACCGGGACCGCAGCCATGGTGCCTACGTTCCAACTGATGAACGCGATCAACCTGATCAACACGCATACCGGCGTCATGCTCGTGCTCGCGGGCGGCTTGCTGCCGACCGTTGTGTTCATCCTCAAGGACTTCATGGACTCGGTCCCGAAGTCCTACGAGGAGTCCGCGCGTTTGTATGGGGCCAAGCCCTATCAGATCCTCAGCCACGTCGTCGTCCCGGTAGCCCGGCCAGGCATCGCGTTCGTATCGATCTGGACCGTGGTGCAGGTTTGGGGGAACTTCCTGGTGCCTTACCTGCTGCTTCGTGATCCGACGAGCCAGCCTGCGGCAGTGATGATGTACACCTTCTACACCGAGTCCGGGCAGGCGGACCTGCGATTGATCTCCGCGTTCTCGTTGATCTTCGCGCTGCCCGTCATTCTCATCTACTTCTTCGTCAATCGAAAGTACGGTTTCCGTTTCTACGGAGGAATCAAGTCATGACCTCGACCATCACGACTACCAGCCTGGTCAAGCAGTACCCGAACGGGGTGCGCGGAGTCGACGGAGTCGACCTCCACATCGGTGAGGGCGAATTCTTCGCGCTCCTCGGCCCATCCGGCTGCGGCAAGACCACCCTGCTGCGCTCGATCGCCGGGCTGGAGACCATCACGGAGGGGACGCTGGAGATCGGCGGT
>PDWJ01007481.1_pt1 | contig 15471 bp, 14 predicted proteins | sample 1430881 | NCBI WGS metagenome assembly PDWJ01 (sample SAMN01162460, study PRJNA174530) | Oral metagenome, whole genome shotgun sequencing project. | biome: Marine environment; feature: Marine mammal; material: Swab sample of the gingival sulcus; isolation source: swab sample of gingival sulcus... | reverse complement strand
ATCATCATCGTCATCATTACATGACATAAAAGTAAAACCCGCAAATAGGATAAAAACAATGGAAAGAATTTTTAATGAATTTTTCATAATGTTAAATTTAAAGTTTATGATGAAACAAATTTACATATTGTTTAACTGCTTTCCAAATAAATTAAACAAAAAGCTAATCCTGTTGTAGTTGTTTTCTTAAGAAAATCGTTACTTTCATATTTTTTCAATTTGTATTATTAATGCGTTTAAATTTTATTAATTAATTGATAATTAGTAAATTATAAAATAAACAAATTTGTTTAGAATGCCATATACAAAGACTAATCTTTTATTGAGACAATTTGAGTCTTTGTTTTAAAATTGTTCTTGTTAATTACTAACTTTGCAGCATGAAACGTGTAGTTATAGGACTTTCCGGAGGTGTTGATTCCAGCGTTGCGGCTTATCTTTTAAAGCAGCAAGGCTACGAGGTTATTGGTGTATTTATGAAAAACTGGCATGATGATTCCGTAACTATATCCAATGAATGCCCATGGCTTGAAGACAGTAATGATGCCATGCTGGTAGCGGAAAAGTTAGGTATTCCTTTTCAGGTTTTAGACCTAAGCGAAACATATAAAGAACGCATTGTAAATTATATGTTTGCAGAATATAAAAATGGCAAAACACCTAATCCGGATGTTTTGTGCAATAGAGAAATAAAATTTGACGTGTTTTTAGAAAAGGCCTTAGAATTGGGTGCAGATTTTGTGGCCACGGGGCATTATGCCAGAAAAAATGTTTTTCAAAAAAACGGAAAAACAATTTACAGCTTATTAAGCGGCATAGATACAAATAAAGACCAATCTTATTTTTTGTGCCAACTATCGCAAGAACAATTGAGCAAATCCCTTTTCCCGATAGGTGAACTTACTAAGGCTGAAGTTAGAAAAATAGCCAAAGAACAAGACTTAGTAACCGCTGAAAAAAAAGATTCACAGGGGCTGTGCTTTATCGGAAAAGTAAAACTACCGGAATTTTTACAGCAACAGTTAGAACCAAAAACCGGCGAAATAGTATTAATTCCGAATAGTTTTTACGACAACAAACCGGCTAAAGTTATCAAACAACTTAACGGCCATGACTTAGCTGAATTGAGCGAAAAGTTTCATTATAAAAAAACGGACGGTACTGTAATTGGCAGTCATCAAGGGGCTCATTATTTTACTAAAGGCCAGCGGAAAGGCCTGGGCGTTGGCGGATTTAAAGAGCCGTTATTTGTTTTAGATACCGATGTTAAAAAAAATATAATTTATGTAGGAGAAGGAAAAAATCATCCGGGGTTATACCGTTCCGTCCTATTTATAAAAAATGAAGACATCCACTGGCTACGGGAAGACCTAGCTATCACACAAAGTGAAAAATTAGAAGTAAAAGCCAGAATAAGATACAGGCAATCATTAGAAAAATCGACACTCTACAAATCTGAGAATGGTATGTTTGTAATATTTAAAAAACCGCAATCTGCCATTGCCGAAGGGCAATTTGTGGCTTGGTATAATAAAGATGAATTATTGGGTTCCGGAGTAATTGCTTAATTTTGGATTTGTAATTCCTGTCATCACAACATTTTCCTAATCATGCAAAATAAAATATCTACATTATTTAAAATAAAATACCCAATTATTCAGGGCGGTATGGTTTGGGCCAGTGGCTGGCGATTGGCTTCGGCGGTAAGCAATGCAGGAGGATTGGGACTGATTGGTTCCGGTTCTATGTACCCGGAAGTGTTATTAGAACACATAAAAAAATGCCAGGCAGCAACGGATAAACCTTTTGGCGTAAACGTTCCGATGCTATATCCTGACTTAGACAAAATCCTAAAAATTATAATTGACAACAACGTTAAAATAGTCTTTACATCTGCCGGAAATCCCAAAACCTATACCCAACTGTTAAAAGATAACGACATTACGGTAGTACACGTAGTGAGTAGTTTAAAGTTTGCTTTAAAAGCACAAGAAGCCGGTGTAGATGCTGTGGTTGCAGAAGGTTTTGAAGCCGGAGGCCATAACGGCAGAGATGAAACTACTACGTTTACGTTAATACCCATGATTAAAGAAAAAATACGCATTCCTCTTATAGCGGCAGGTGGCATTGCTACCGGAAATGGCATGCTGGCCGCTATGGCACTTGGGGCGGACGGAGTGCAGATAGGAAGCAGGTTTGTAGCCAGTAACGAAGCTTCTTCGCACATAAATTTTAAGAATAAAATTGTAGAAGCAAAAGAGGGTGACACCCAACTTACGCTTAAAGAATTGGCTCCGGTTAGATTAATTAAAAATAAATTTTACAATCAAATACAAGAAGCCTACAAAAACGGTGCGTCTGTAGAGGAATTAAAAGAACTATTGGGTAGAGGACGGGCAAAAAAAGGAATGTTTGAAGGTGATTTAAATGAAGGCGAACTGGAAATAGGCCAAATAAGCGGACTAATTCACCGGATAAAACCGGCCGCAGAAATAGTACAAGAAATTATCACGGATTTTAATGCTGCAAAAAGACAACTGTGTATAGAATAGTAGTTAATTGTACTCCGGAATTTTAATCTGATACAACTTTCCGGATTTATTATTCAGCTTATTTTCTCTTAACCAAGGGTTTAAAATTTTTAGCTCTCTATAATTAACATTATGGTCTTTGGCAAACCGGGCAATATTAGTAATGGGCGTATCCACCTTAACCAGATGGTATTTTGGATAGGTATATAAGTCAGAAGTTTCAAACTCAAAACCGTATTTATGTGGATTACTCAAAATTTCTTTAGCTGCCAGAATTCTGGGCAAATACCGTTCTGTATTGGGCCCACTAAGCAAATCATAATAACTACCCACCATCTGATCCTCTAAATACGAACTGATATTTTTCTTACCGGAATGATAAGCCGCTGCCGCTAAAGTCCAAGTGCCAAATGTTTTTTTTGCATCCAGTAAGTAATCGCAAGCCGCCCGCGTTGCTTTTTCCAAATGGTATCTCTCATCTACATTACTGTTAACCTCTAATCCATAGTCCTTTGCCGCATTGCTCAATTGTTGCCAAAAACCTTTGGCTCCTGCCGGAGAAGTAACATTTAACAGGCTACTTTCTATAACCGCCAGATATTTAAAATCATCCGGAACGCCTTTTTCCTTCAAGATGGGCTCTATAACAGGAAAATATTTATGTGAGCGTTTTATCCATAGCAAGCCGTTTGATTGCCAGTAGGTGTTTACTAAAAGCTCTCTATCTACCTGTTCTTTAATATACGGTTTTTCCAAGGGGACACGTTCTCCGGCAAAATTCAGATTATCCGGTATTTTTAAGGCCTTTATCACATAAGTTTCGCTCGTACTTTTATCACTTATTACCGAGTTTTTATCCTTAAGGCCGGAAATAGTTTTATTATCCTGCTGAACCGCATTTACCAGAATGCCACTAATAACGACTAAACATAGAATAATTAAAAATTTTATGGTGTTATTCATATTCAAATTTCAGTTTAAAAAGGCGAAACAAAATTATCAAATTTTTTAGCAATTTGGTCTTTTTCGGACAAAATAGGATTCGCAATCCCCCATTCTATTGCCAATGTAGGGTCATTCCACAAAATAGCATCTTCTGCAGGTTTATGGTAAAAAGCCGTACACTTGTAGCTAAAGATAGTATAATTTTCCAAGACCAAAAAACCATGGGCAAACCCTTCGGGGACATACATCTGTTTTTTGTTTTCTTCAGATAGGATAATTTTAGAATGTTGGCCGTAAGTTGGGGAATTACGGCGTAAATCCACCACTACATCCAGCACACTTCCCCTTATAACACGAACCAATTTTGCCTGAGCATAAGGCGGTTTCTGAAAATGTAAGCCTCTTAATATCCCTTTATTAGACATGGATTCATTGTCTTGAACAAATTCCTTATCAGCAATTTCTGTCCATTTTTTTTTATTATACGACTCAAAAAAATAACCTCTGTTATCTTTAAAAACAGCAGGGCTTATAATCTTTAACCCGGCCAGATTGGTATTTTCTATATGCATTAGTTATCAATAAATTGGGTGAGTAATTTAGCTATTGGTTTTGATTTAATTAAAATCATTGTATGCGTTCCACCTGCTATTACTTCGCAGTTTGTTATGTTTTTTATCGGAAAAATGTGGTCTTTATCGCCGTGAATATGTATTGTTTTAATATTATTATTATTTTCGGGATTCCAATTCAGCATCTGACCAAAAGCCCACGGCAAATAATTTTCGCTGCTAATATAGATATACTTTCTATATAAATTTATGCGTTTTTTAGCCGATTTTCCAAATGCAAACTTAGCCAGATTATCCACATTCATCATTTTCTTGTAAGGTAAAATTTTGTAGGCACACGTTGCACTAGCCCATTTTAAACTCCTTGGCAACTCGTCCCTTGATTTTATACTGGAGATAATAATAGTTTTCTTTACAGGGATAATCTTGCTCATTTCCTGTACCATTAACCCGCCAAATGACACTCCTACCAAAACAGGATTAGCTTCTTTTACAGCCGCACACATTCGTCTGGCGTAATTTTGTATGGATTCTTTTTTGTCTTTTGGCGGAATCCAATCCAAATAATGTACGGCATATTGATTTTCGGGAAGTTTAATGTTTTCAAAAATTTTTGAACTAGCTCCTAATCCCGGAACAAAATATACAGGAATTTTATCATATAATGGCATATACCGGCTCATTTACAAAATCAAATTTTACTGTACCGTCATCGTAAAAACCGGTTAAGATGATAGTTTGTAACGTATTGGCTAAATGCGGATTCCACCAAGTTTTTACTTTTACGTAATTTTCAGTAAAGCCATACATATATCCGGCTTTATTTTCACTTTCCAGTAACACGGTAAGGGTATTGCCTAATTGGCTTTCATAAAAAGCCCTACGTTTTTTGGCCGACAACCCGCGTAACATTTTACTGCGTTTATACCGGATTTTTTTGGGTACTACACCATCCATTTGAGCAGCTTCCGTATTTGGCCGTTCGGAATAGGTAAATACATGGAGGTACGAAATATCCAATTCGTTCAGATAGTTATAAGTTTCTAAAAAATGCTCCTCTGTTTCACCGGGAAAACCTACTATAACATCTACGCCTATACAGGCATTGGGCATTTTTTCTCTTATTCCGGATACTCTATCCGTATAAACCTTTCGCAAATAACGGCGTTTCATCCTTTTTAACATTTCATCACTGCCGCTTTGTAACGGAATGTGAAAATGGGGAACAAAATGAGAGGAATTGGCAACAAATTCGATGGTTTCATCTCTCAACAAATTAGGCTCTATGGAAGAAATTCGCAATCTTTTAATGCCATTTACTTTATCCAGAGCTTTTATCAGATCAAAAAAGGTATGTTCGTGTCGCTTATTGCCAGATTCACCTTTTCCATAATCGCCAATGTTTACACCGGTAAGCACAATTTCTTTAATGCCCTGTACGGCAATTTGTTCAGCATTTCGCAATACATTTTCTAATGTATCACTTCTGGAAATCCCTCTGGCCAAAGGAATAGTACAATAAGTACATTTATAATCACAACCATCCTGAACTTTTAAAAAAGCCCGGGTTCTGTCTCCAATGGAATAAGCACTTTCATAGAAATTGGCATCATCTATTTCGCAGGAATGTACCTCTCCCATTTCATTTTTTGACAAGTCATTGAGATATTGGGTAACCTTAAATTTTTCCGTAGCACCCAGCACCAAATCTACACCCTCCGTAGCAGCCAATTCTTTTGGTTTTAATTGAGCATAACAACCAATGGCGATTAAAAATGCCTTCTCATTTTGTTTTAGGGCAGCTTTTACAATAGTTTTAAAACGTTTATCCGCATTATCGGTTACCGAACAAGTATTAATTACATAAATATCCGCTTTTTCCTCAAAATCTACCCGTGCAAAACCTTGATTGGTAAAATCTCTGGCAATGGTAGAAGTTTCAGAAAAGTTGAGTTTACAACCCAAAGTATAAAAAGCTACTTTTTTTTGTCTCTGCATTTATGTACTTTTATGGGCTGCAAAGGTAGTATTTTATTAAATATTTCCACCCATTAACCACGCATTAACCGTATGAACGACATTTTTTCTACGCAAAGACTTAAGGTTAGAAAGCTAAATAACAATGATTTACACGATTTTCATAGATTACATAGCAACAAAAAGGTAATGCAGTTTGTAAGCCCCACGGTTTATACTATAGAACAAAGCAAGAATGAAATACCAAAACTTATAAAAAACTATGACAACGGCAGTGATTCTATAGTCTATGCTGTAGAACGGATAAGAGATGGCGTTTTTATAGGTACCGTAGCCTTGATAAAGGATGCCTATGGCAATGATGAAATAGGCTATAAAATAGATAAAGTCTATTGGAACAGCGGTTATGGAACGGAATTGGCATCAGGCTTAATTAACTATTGCAAAACAATAGGCCTTTCAAAAATAGTAGCTTATGTGGCCCAAAAGAATACAGCTTCCATAAAAATAATAAAAAAGGCGGGGTTTCAATTTTTAAATGAAGTTCTAAGTAATGATTTAAACATTACGGAATACAAATACCAACTTTATTTATGATTGCTTCCACACCAAAACAACCTTGCTACACCATTATTTTTACCCCCATAAAAACGAAAGAAGACAAAAGTTATAGCTAAATGTTTTATAAAATGATGCAACCGGCTATTGAACAACGTTAATTTCCCGGTGCGGGAACCTCCCTTAATAAAAAGAGTATTACGACCTTTTACCGGAACAATTTTAGACACCATAAAAAGTTAAGATACACAACACAAACTATGGCAAAGAGAAGGGCAAAGAGGTTTAGATAATCAATTTTTTTAATACTCGTACTTATCTTTCCAGCGTTTTTTTAATAGTTCCCGATGTTTGTTTTCATGCGTATTTTTGCCAGGTTCGTAGAATTTGGTATTGCTAATTTCTTTGGGCAGAAATTCCTGATGTACAAAATTGCCTTCATAGCTGTGGGCGTAGGCATAGCCTTTGCCATATTCCAAGTCTTTCATTAGTTTAGTTGGAGCATTTCTCAAATGTAGCGGTACGGATAAATCTCCGGTTTGCTTTACGGTTTGCAGGGCTTTGCCAATGGCTTCATAGGTAGCATTACTCTTTGGCGAATTGGCCAGATAAACAGCACATTGACTGAGGATAATTCTTGCTTCCGGATAGCCAATTACCGAAACGGATTGAAAAGTGGCATTAGCCAATAATAAAGCATTAGGGTTGGCATTGCCAATATCTTCTGATGCCAAAATTATCAACCTGCGGGCAATAAATTTTACATCTTCGCCACCTTCAACCATTCTGGCAAGCCAATATACCGCGGCATTGGGGTCACTGCCACGAATAGATTTGATAAATGCAGAAATAATATCATAATGTCGTTCACCCGTTTTATCATATCTTGCTGCTCTGTGTTGAATCTTTTCTAACACCATTTTATCCGTTATCTCAATATCATCAACACCAGCATCCACCAATAGCTCAAAAATATTGAGCAATTTTCTGGCATCGCCACCCGAAACCCGCAGCAAGGCATTGGCTTCCTTTATCTTTATACTTTTTTTGGAAATAACCTCATCTACTTCCATGGCTCTTTCCAACAATGCTAGCAAATCTTCTTTACTAAAATCATTGAGAATATATGTTTGGCATCTGGACAATAAAGCCGGAATAACTTCAAAACTGGGATTCTCAGTGGTGGCTCCTATCAGTGTAACCCAACCCTTCTCCACTGCCCCAAGCAGTGAATCTTGCTGAGATTTACTAAAACGATGAATTTCATCTATAAATAAAATTGGATTTTTGGTGGTAAATAAACCACTACTTTGCTTTGCCTTTTCTATAACTTCTCGTACATCTTTAACACCTGAATTTATAGCACTCAAAGTATAAAACGGCCTGCCGGATTCCACAGCAATAATTTCTGCCAATGTGGTCTTACCCACACCAGGTGGGCCCCATAAAATAAGCGAAGGAATAACGCCACTTTTTATATGCCGGGTAAGTGAGCCATCTGCCCCTACAAGATGCTCCTGACTGATATAATCAGACAATTTTTTTGGGAATACTTTAGATTTGTACTTAAAAGCATGAAGAAATATCAAGATATTTCAAAGGTTTTTAAGTGCAAAGATGAGGTGTTATATACGTTTGTTGTTAAGTATTTTAATCTTTAATCCAAAATTTTGTTAATTAGCACTTACATGAATGCAAATACAGAACACAGCCAATTCAAATTTTCTAACTGGATGTTAGCCGTGCCGCTATATCTGGTTTTATTACTATGGATAATTCTTTGGGCGGAGTTAAAATTTGACCTTTATTTTACCAAATATGGGCTATATCCACGAACCTCAAAAGGCTTGCAAGGCGTAATTTTTTCACCGTTTATCCACAGTGGCGTAAAACATCTCTTTAACAATTCTGTTCCCCTTTTCGTATTGCTGTTGTCACTGTTTTATTTCTACAGAAAAATTGCTTTTAAAATATTGATTTACGGCACCTTACTTACAGGCATATTCACTTGGGTTATTGCTCGACCGGCCTATCATATCGGAGCCAGTGGGGTGGTTTACCTGTTGTTTAGTTTTTTGTTGTTTAGTGGTTTAATCAGAAGATATTATCGGCTGGTAGCAGTATCTCTGATAGTCATTTTTTTATATGGTGGAATGGTTTGGTATATTTTGCCAATTAAAGAAGATATGTCTTGGGAAGGGCATCTCTCCGGATTTATAACCGGTTTATTATTGGCTATAATCTATCGAAAACACGGCCCGCAGCCGGTTAAATATGACTGGGGAGAAGAAGATGAAACAGAACAATATTTTATCTATGAGGAAGAAGAACCCGATGCAGCGTTATAAGTACAATGTGCGGAAATTAAACTCTTATACCATTATCTAAAAGCATCCATGCGAAACCGTTCCTTTTCCTCATTGAGCATCTCTAAATAGCTCTGGTATCGGGAAATGGCAATTTCCCCATCTTCCAAGGCCTTTTTTACGGCACATTTGGGTTCGTTTACATGTTGGCAATTGTTAAATTTACAAAGGTGCTTACGAGCAAAAAATTCCCGAAAAAAATCAGTAGTTTCTTCCGGATCAAAATCTACTACTCCAAAACCTTTTATACCCGGTGTATCAATAATATATCCGCCAAAAGGCAATGGAAACATTTCTGCAAAAGTAGTGGTGTGTTGGCCTTGGCAGTGCTGAGTAGAAATTTCCGCTGTCTTGAGATTCAAATCTGGTGCTATGGCGTTTATCAAAGTAGATTTTCCTGTTCCTGAATGTCCGGAAAGCAAATTTACCTTCCCTTTCATTAAATTTTTAAGCGTATGAAGGTTTGTTTTTTCGGTAGCAGACACCTCCAAACATTCATAGCCTATTTTTTGATAAATCCCTATTAGATTCTCTTTTTCTCTATCCAAATCGGCATTGTAAATATCAATTTTATTAAACACCAAAAAAGCAGGAATATCATAGGCTTCAGCAGTACCCAAAAATCGGTCTATAAATTGGGTGTGGGTTACCGGATGAATTAAAGTAACCAATAAAAAAGCCTGATCTATATTGGCAGCTATAATATGAGTTTGCTTAGACAGATTTACCGATTTTCTGATAATATAATTCTTTCTATCCAGAATATCAGTAATAATACCGGTATCCGAATGCTCTTCCCGTTCCACCACCACTTTGTCACCTACCGTAACAGGATTGGTACTTTTTATCTCGTTTAAACGGAACTTTCCTTTGATACGGCAAGCCAGTTCTTGGCCATCTTCGGTTTTTATCTGATACCAACTTCCGGTAGATTTTACAACTACCCCTCTCATTTTTCTATTTTTTACACATTAAACCCATCTTTACTTTTTCTATTTCCTAAAAAAACGGCTCAAATTTGTTCATATTCTCGTTACTTTTTTATTCGTAGCCACGGTTATGACTTTCAAAAAGTATCTCATCTGAACAAATTTTATCTCATTTTAGCTCACAACTCTTTTATCTTTTACTAAGGAGTTCGCGAGTCTTTGATTCCGGTTAAAAACAAAAAGTAACGATAAGTTCATTAACTTCACACAAAAGCAGTTCTACTTCCCCTCCGGTTAATATAGCGAATCTACATCTAAAAAGAAGCCCGGCCTACCTACAAGTTACTGTACTGCTCTGCATAATCCAGCATTTGTTGTTCAAATGTTCCAGGTTGCCTAATTATTATATCCGTAATTTCTCCACTGTCATTTGTCTTAGGCACCAATATCGGGTTCACAAAGCCACTGTAAGGTGGGGCCTGAAATTGGCTATTGCGTTGCAGCACTTCCTTATGAATATTCTGATCTACTTTTACACCGTAATTTTCCACTAAATTTTTGGCTGCCTGATAGTCTCCCTCTGAGGTAATCCGCTGAGTTTCGCGTAACAGTCTCCCGAATATTTCTCTGAGCTTTTCGTAATCATTGATATTAAAATAGGTCTTTCCGTTTCGGGTAATTTTTTCAATTACATTTTCTTTTTTCCCCTGTTCGTATGCCCAAGCAGAGACCCATTGCCGGTTTCGCATGTGAGCTTCTTCCAAGTCATCGCCAAGATCTAATCTAATTAACTGTGTCATTAATCCGTTACGAATATAACCGTCATACGCAGCTTTTCCGGTGTTTTTCCAATCGTCCACCAAGCCCAGTTCTTGCAATTTCGGGCTGTAGAGATAATACAAGCCTACTAAATCTGCCCTACCCTCTTCTATGGTTGATTTATAGGATTTTAAAGTCTCCTTTGGCGTTCCAACTCCCGGATTTATTTGCCCGGAAGCATGGCCTATAACCTCATGAAGTGCAGTGTGTAATTTATCAGCTTTTTGGCCATATTTTTTTTCTAATGTAACCTCATCCTGGTCATTGGCAAATTCTTCCAATCTGCCGGTACTACCTACACGATTGTACGCATCTATAATGTTTCCAAGAGAAACGGACTTACTACCGTGCATTTGGCGTATCCAGTTGTTATTGGGCAAATTTACTCCAATGGGCGTACTGGGGGAAGCATCACCTGCTTCTCCGGCTACATTTACGGTTTTGTAGGAAACACCTACTACATTTTTCTTTTTATGAGCATCCATAAGCGGTGAATTGTCCTCAAACCACTGGGCATTTTCAGATAGCACTTCCATCTGTTTAGACATTTCAAAATCTTTAATTTGTACAATGCCTTCGTAGGAACCTCGATACCCTTTAGGGTCGTTATAGACTTCTATAAAACCGTTTATCCAATCAATATCGCCATCAGTAGTATTTACCCAAGAGATAGCATATTTATCCCAAGTGTTTAAATCACCTGTTTTGTAAAATTCTATCAACAAATCCAGTGTTTTTGCCTGCTGTGGATTTTCTGCCACTTCTTTAGCTTTTTCCAGCCATTTGATAATTTCCTTAATTGCATTGCCATACAATCCGTCTGCTTTATATACTTTTTCTACCAATTGGCCATTTTCATGAACCAATTTAGAATTTAATCCTTTTTCAATAGGCTTTTCTTTATCCACTTCTATAGCCCCATAAAAATCCTCCACTTCCTTTTGGGTAATCTCCGGCCCGTAAACATTTACCGCAGATTCCAGAACAATATCAACATCTTTGGAAAGGTTTACCTTTTTATTATCTACATCATTAAACAAAATGGCCACTACCGCCGTGTCTAATTCAGTTTTGGTATCTGCCAATAATTGCTTAAAATAATTTCGGGTAAATTCCGGTTTTATTTTTATAGTTGAATAGTGATGGTGAATACCATTTGAAAACCAAACTCTTTTTAGATAGGTTTCAAAGGCTTTCCAATCCGGAGTAGTTTTATCGCCCGCAAAATGGGTATAAATATGCTCTAAGGCATCTCTAATTGCCAGATTATGCCTGTAATTCTGATCCCAAATGATGTCACGGCCTGCGAAACCGGCTTGCGTAAGATAATATACTAACTTTTTCTTTTTCAAACTCAGGCTGTCAAATCCGGGAATTTGATACCGTAATATTTTTATATCTGCAAATTGATCCACTATGGTATCATAACTGACTTCGGACGGGCTCAAACCGGGCAATACCGTATCAGTTTTAAGTTTAGGATTTTCATTACAAGCCCATGCCAAAAACAAAAAAAGTGTTACTGAGGAGAAATATTTTAACTTCATCATATTTATATATCTATTCTATTAATCTTACAAAATTAAAAAAATACAGATAAATGCCTATATTTGTTATGCATAAAATCAAGCTAAAATAATTATCATGAAAGCTCTAAAATACATTTTACTGTTCTTACTTTTGGTTATTATCGCTTTTTCTATTTACATAGCTACACTGGACAATCAATACGATGTACACCGCACCAGAACGATAAAAGCCCCTGAAGAAGTAGTCTTTAATACGGTAAACAATTATAAAACCTGGCCACAATGGTCGCCATGGCTAAAAATGGAGCCGGATGCTAAAATTTCGTTTGGAGATGTTTCAGAAGGAGAAGGTGCTACCTACGCTTGGGAAGGAGAAATAGTCGGAGCCGGCAATATTAAAACTATTGCGGTGACTAAAGACAGTATAGCCCAAGCAATTGAATTTATTAAACCTTTTGAATCTACTGCTGATGTCTATTGGAAATTTGACAAAAAAGAAGATGGCACTGCCGTAACCTGGGGTATGAAAGGCGATATGGACTTTATGACCAAAGCATATATGGCTTTTTCAGGGGGGATGGATAGCCAGATAGGCCCCGATTACGAAAAAGGATTGCAGAATCTGGATAGTCTAGTACATGCCAGCATGGAAAAATACAGTATTAATACCAGTGGCATTACCCAACACGGCGGCGGTTATTATCTATACGCCACCACTTCCTGTAAAATAGAAGAAATTCCGGCAAAAATGGAAGAATATATGCCCAAAGTAGGCAGCTATGCCCGTCAAAACAATATTACCATGGCCGGCTCGCCATTTGCACTTTACCACAAATACGACACCGAAAACAACGCTGTGATTATGTCTTTAGCCGTTCCTATTTCAGAACGCGTTATTACTGATAAAGATAGTGGTATTTTAACCGGAATGTTATTACCTTTTACAGCTGTAAAAACTACGCTTACAGGGAATTATAAAAATCTGGGTGAGGCATGGAATAAAACCGAAAAATATATAGAAAAAACCGAAGGTATTGAAAAAGATGATAATTTACCCGGTATGGAAGTGTATTTAAACGACTCCATGAATAACCCAAATCCGGCAGATTTAAAAACTGAAATATTCATGCCTATAAAGGAAGCTCCAATCTCTGAAAATTCGGATGTTTAATCTTACTGATATTCAATCACTTATTAATTAAACATATCGTTTTATAAATAGCTCAGATTTAAGTCATCCTTTTTGAATTTACAGAAATTGCCGGACAATGCTAAGACCTACTTAAAAAGTTTTCAGTATCAAAAACTCAAACAAAATTTTGTCTTTATATACCCACACATTCCGGTAAACTGAAAATTATTATAACCCTTTACGGATTGGCAAGGCAGAAAATTTACGTATCTTTAACCAATGAACCTCAGCTACTGGGAACAAAAAACTTGGTTTTCTAATATAGACTATACCATTACAGGCAGTGGTATCGTAGGCTTGTTTACGGCTTTATTTTTAAAAGAAAAATTCCCAAAGGCCAAAATACTTATTCTTGAAAAAGGAAGCCTACCTCAGGGTGCCAGCACAAGAAATGCAGGTTTTGCATGTTTTGGCAGCATGTCTGAACTGGTTTCAAACCTTGAAAATGAGAGTGCATCCGATGTGGCCGCCTTGGTAAAAATGCGATGGGAAGGTTTACATTTACTCAGAAAGATTTTATCTGATAAAGATATTGGATATCAAAATTACGGTGGCTATGAACTGTTTTACGATAAAAAACATTTTGTTAAAAACAATGATAAACTCATAGAAGTAAACAACTTACTCTATCCTATCTTTAAAGAAAATGTTTTTCGATTAACACCCAACACATTTAATTTTAAAAATTGCTATCCCCAACTTATTTACAATCCATTTGAAGGACAAATAGACACGGGTAAAATGATCGCTTCACTTATAAAAAAGGTACAACAAAAAGGGATAACTATTCTTAATGACTTTACACTTAAAAATTTTCAGCAGGGAAACAACGAAGTAAAAATTAACACAAATAAAATTGATTTTAAAACAAAAAATCTTATTCTAACTACTAATGGTTTTTCTGCAAAATTTTTCCCCACTTTACTTCTGGATCCGGTGCTTCCGGCCAGAGGCCAGATACTGATAACAAGACCCATACCTAACCTAAAAGTAAAAGGAACTTATCATCTGGAACAAGGTTTTTACTATTTTAGGAATATAGACAACAGAATTTTACTGGGTGGAGGCAGAAATTTAGATATAAAAGGTGAAACCACAACTGAATTTGGCCTTACTAAACGCATACAAAATAAATTGGAAAACTTATTGTCAACTGTTATTTTACCCGATAAAAGTATTGAAATAGAGCAGAGATGGAGTGGTATTATGGGAATGGGAGAACACAAAATGCCCACAGTAAAACAGTTAGACAACAACATCTATTGCGGTGTAAAACTGAGTGGTATGGGAATTGCAATAGGCAGTAAAGCAGGAATGAAATTATCTAACTTAATTATAAACAATCATGAATAAATCTTCTAAAACAATTATTCTTTATCTTCTTTTCATGGCATTTACCGTTTATGGAGCCTTTTTACACAGCCAAGAACTCTCACAAATAGACTCCAAAACAAATGTAAGTTTTAAAATTAAAAATATGGGGGTTAATGTAGCGGGGGCATTTAAAGAGGTGAATATTACAGGTCGTTTTGACAAAAACAATTTATCTGACAGTTATTTTAATGCAACCATTGAAGTTGTTTCTATAAATACCAACAACAGAAAAAGAGACCATCACCTCAGATCTAATGATTATTTTGATGCAAAAAAATATCCCGTTATTACATTAAACACCAATAAAATTACGCTAAAAAGCGGAAACAATTATCAACTAAATGCCAATCTTACTATAAAAAATACTACTCAAAAAATTGATATTCCGGTTGAAATTATTACTGATAACAGCAACCTGACCCTTATAGCAAAATTTAAGGTAAACCGATTAGACTACAACGTAGGCAAAAAAAAATGGATTATGGCAAACGATGCATATGTAACTGTTAATTATACGGCAAAAAGATAACGTATGACATAGGATATTTATACCAAGTCTATTATAAGTAACATACCGAATTTATAGCTGTAATTTACTTGTCAAAAGCCGGGCATTAAACCACATTACCAAAAAAAATGTATTGAAGCTAATCTGCATTGGGTAGACTTGGCTTAAGCC
>PDWJ01003335.1_pt1 | contig 15473 bp, 12 predicted proteins | sample 1430881 | NCBI WGS metagenome assembly PDWJ01 (sample SAMN01162460, study PRJNA174530) | Oral metagenome, whole genome shotgun sequencing project. | biome: Marine environment; feature: Marine mammal; material: Swab sample of the gingival sulcus; isolation source: swab sample of gingival sulcus... | reverse complement strand
ACCGGGCGCAGCACCTTCTCATCCAGACTGTTGGCGACTGCCGGTTGCCACTGCACGGTGTCACCCTTTTCAGACAGCACAGCTTCCCGCGTGTAATGCTCCAGCCCTTTCCCGGCCACCGTCTGCACATCCGGATGCAGTAACCCGGCTGCCAGCAGCTGGGTAATTGCAAACTGCAAACCACCGGCGGCATGGAAGTGATTAATATCAGCCGCACCGTTCGGATACACATGGGCAATCAGCGGTGTAACGGCGGACAAGTCGGCAAAATCTTCCGGCCTGATCATTACACCCGCCGCCCGTGCCATCGCCACCAGATGCAGTACCAGATTGGTCGAACCGCCCGTCGCATGCAGACCGACAATGCCATTGACGAAGGCTTTTTCGTCCAGAATATCGGCTGTGGTGATGGCTTCGGGTGCTGTCGTGATATTCAGCAGCTGTTGCACACCGGCTTTGGTCAGTGCATCACGCAACGGGGTATTGGGCGTTACAAAGCTGCTGCCCGGTAACTGCAAACCCATAAATTCCATCAGCATCTGGTTACTATTTGCAGTACCGTAGAAGGTACAGGTACCGGCGCTGTGATAAGCCGCCATTTCACCGCGCAACAAGGCGGCACGGTCCACCTGACCAGCGGCATAGTCCTGACGGATTCTGGCTTTTTCATCGTTGGAAATACCGGAGACCATCGGCCCGGCAGGCAGAAAAATAGCCGGAATATGACCATAAGTCGCCGCCGCTATCACCAGGCCCGGTACAATCTTGTCACAGACACCGAGAAAAACCGCCGCATCAAATACACTGTGTGACAGTCCGACTGCCGCCCCCAGAGCAATCACATCGCGGGAAAACAGCGACAGCTCCATACCCGGCTGGCCCTGGGTGACACCATCACACATTGCCGGTACACCACCGGCCACCTGCGCACTGGCTCCGGCAGCGCGGGCCGTCTGCTTAATCAGTTCCGGAAAATGTTCAAACGGCTGGTGCGCCGAAAGCATGTCATTATAGGCGGTAATAATCCCGATATTAGGGGTCTGGTGTTCAACAATCCGCAGTTTATCCGGTGCGGGCGAGGCCGCAACCGCGTGCGCCATATTGCCGCAGCTGAGTGGACGGGTTTTGCCGCGCCGTTTCTGCTGACGGATACGCTGCCGGTAGGTGCTACGGGTATTTGCACTACGCGCCACAATCCGTGCGGTTACTTCGGCCACTACCGGGTTTACTGACTCAGTCATGTTGTTCCCTTGACTGACTCTGCCCCCAGAAACTCCTGCTGCCCCCGCGTCATCCGGAACCAGACCGCATAAACTGCCGGTAAAAACAACAGGGTCAGCAAGGTTGCCACCAGCAGACCTCCCATAATCGCCACCGCCATCGGCCCGAAAAATACACTCCGCGACAGCGGAATCATCGCCAGAATCGCCGCCAGTGCGGTAAGCATAATTGGCCGGAAACGCCGTACTGCCGCTTCAATAATTGCTGTTCTCGGTACCATCCCTTCCGCAATATTACGGTCAATCTGATCGACCAGAATCACCGAGTTCCGCATAATCATCCCCGACAGTGCAATGGTGCCAAGCAGGGCGACAAAGCCAAACGGTTTATTGAACAACAGCAGAAAGGCCGCCACGCCAATAATCCCGAACGGTGCAGTAAGTACCACCATAATCACCCGCTGGAAACTTTGCAGCTGAATCATCAGCAGGGTCAGCACAGTAATCAGAAACAGTGGCATACCGGCGACAATCGAATTGCTGCCCTTGGCGCTTTCCTCCACCGCACCGCCAATTTCAAAACGGTAACCCAGCGGCAATGCTACAATAAAATCATCCATGCGCGACATTACCTCATCAGTGACCGTAGCAGCCTGAATCTGGTCGCTGTAAATATCGCCACGAATGGTAATGGTCGGCGTACGATTGCGATGCCAGATCATACTTTCTTCCTGTACCGGTATCTGTCTGGCCAGCTGGCTCAGCGGAATGCGATCACCATTGGCAGCAGGCAGGGTCAGCGACATGACCTGATCCGGCTCTGTCCGGTCAGAGGCATCACCGCGCAGCAGAATGGGAATGGTCTGATCCCGCTCGCGGAACTCACCGACCCGTGCCCCCTGTACGGTACTGTTAATCAGCTGGTTGATCTCATACTGAGTAATTCCCAGTGAAGCGGCTTTTTCCAGATCAACCTCCAGCCGGATGGATTTTCGCAGTTCATTCCAGTCCAGATGCACATTACGCAGGTGCGGATTCTCGCGCATTTTCATTGCCACCTGCTCCGCCAGCTGGCGCAGGGTCCACAGATCATCACCGGATACACGGAACTGCACCGGATAGCCCACTGGCGGGCCATTTTCCAGCCGTAATACCCGGCCCCGTACATTGCTGAACTGTGCGCTGTCAATCAGCGGGATCAGTTTTTCACGCAAGGCTTCACGATCCGGGATACTTTTGGTGGTGATAACAAACTGGGCAAAACTCGGATTCGGCAATTGCTGATCCAGTGGCAGGTAAAAACGTGGCGAACCGCTACCAATATAGCTGACATAATTATCAATGTGCTCATCCTGGGTATTGAGGAAGGCTTCGACCTTTTCCGCTTCATGCTGGGTAGCCTGCAACGATGAACCTTCTGCCAGCTTCAGATCAACCAGCAATTCCAGCCGGGTGGCCATCGGGAAGAACTGCTGCTGGACAAACTGGAATAAATACAGTGAACCGGCAAAAGTCAGCAGTGTCAGCAGGATCACCGTCAGCGGAAAGCGTACACAGCCTTCAATCAAATGACGGAACAGGCGGCTGAAGCCTTCTGCAAAGCGGTGTTTCAGCCGCCCCGGTGCTGCGAAAAAACCGGATTTTGACGGTGCATCAGGATCGTGTCTGCCCTCTTTCAACAAATGAAAACCGAGATAAGGCACGATAATCACTGCCGCAAACCAGGACAGGATCAGCGACAATCCCACTACCTGAAAAATGGAAAGGGTGTATTCACCGGTGGAGGATTTTGCGGTAGCAATCGGCAGAAATCCCGCCACGGTGACAAAAGTACCGGTCAGCATCGGAAAAGCGGTGGTTTGATAGGCAAAACTGGCCGCACGTAATTTATCCCAGCCCTCCTCCATTTTCAGCGCCATCATTTCAATGGCGATAATTGCATCATCCACCAACAGTCCCAGTGCCAGAATCAGCGCCCCCAGCGAAATTTTATGCAGCCCGACATTAAACAGGTACATGGTAAAAAAGGTACCCGCCAGTACCAGCGGAATCGACAATGCAACGACGGTACCGGCACGGATGCCCAGACTGACAAAGCTGACCGCCAGCACAATAATCACCGCTTCGGCAACCACCTTGAGAAACTCCTGAATCGAACTTCTGACTGCCGAGGGCTGATCATTGACCCGATACAGCTCCATACCGACCGGCAGCTGTTGCCGGATGCGTTGCAGAGCAGCTTCCAGATCCTTGCCCAGCTGAATAATATCACCACCGGCCTGCATGGAAACGCCCAGTCCCAGTGCCGCTTGCCCCCGGTAACGGATTTTATTGCTCTGCGGATCAATATACCCCCGGCGGATTGTTGCCACATCGCCCAGCCTTAGCGTCTTGTCCCCGATCTGCAACGGCATATTGCGTACATCGGACGGACGGTTAAAGCGCCCATCGGAATAGACAATAATCCGGTCATGGCGGGTATCAAACTGCCCACTGGGCACCATGCTGTTTTGACGGATCAGGCTGTTGCTGAGCTGTTGCAGGGTCAGGCCGAGATTGGCGGCTTTTTCCTGACTCAGTTCAATGTACAAACGTTCGGCCTGCTCACCGATCAGCAGCACCTTGGCCACATTCGGCACCCGCAATAATTCCTTACGAATCCGGTCAGCAGCATCCTGCATCTGTGCCATGCTGAAACCATCACTGGTCAGTGCATAAATATTGCCGAAGGTATCACCGAATTCATCATTAAAAAACGGCCCCAGCACGCCCTGTGGCAGCGTGTGCCGAATATCATTCACACGCTTGCGCACCTGATAAAACATATCCGGCATATTGACCGAGGGTGTACTGTCCCTGGCTACCACAATCATATTGGCGGATTCCGGTTGCGAATAGCTGCGCACTGTTTTGACAAACGGTGATTCCATCAGCACTTTTTCAATGCGATTAACTACCTGTTGCTCAACCTCAAGGGCGGAGGCACCGGGCCATTGCACCTGTACCACCATGACTTTAAAGGTAAACGGCGGGTCTTCTGCCTGCCCCAGCTGGGTGTAGCCGAAGATACCCAGTGTGATGACCAGAAAAATGCTGTAAAGGACAAAGCTCTGGTGATTCAATGCCCAGGTAGAAAGATTGGTTTTCATTATTCTGCCACCACCGGTTGTGCCTGACCGTCATAGGGTACCGGGGTAATTTCCTGCCCCGGATACAGGCGATTGACCCCGGCGGTAATTACCTTGCTGCCGATATTCAGCCCCGCAACCAGAATGCCGTCATTGCGATACTCTTTGACCGTAATTGTTTGCAGCTGCACCTGATTATTGGCATCCACCAGCCATACCGCCGGTTCCTTGTTCAGCTGATACAGGGCTGTGGCAGGCAGCCAGACCACACGTTTATCCAGTGGTGTGTGAAAGCTGACACGGGCGGTCATACCGGGCCGGATATTGTCCGGCGGATTATTAAGACCGAGCTTCACCAGCCAGGTACGGCTGCGGTCGGCCTCAGGAGAAATTTCCTTGACCGTGGCGGTCAGTGGTTTGGGTGGCTCCGATTGTTCAAAGGCAGTATCACTCCATAAACTCACATCGGCATTCAGGCCGGGGCGGATACTTTGAATCACTTTCTCACCAACACGGATATGCACTTCCGGCTGATCGGTGGCGGCCAGTTGCACAATGGGCTGTCCGGCGCTGATCACCTGACCGGGCTCAGCCAGCGTATTGACCACCACCCCCTTGCTGTCGCTCTTTAACACCGTGTAACCGACCTGATTCTTAGCCAGCCCGCGCTGATTTTTCAGTGCTTCCACCTTGGCCTCTGCACTTTTTAACCGGGCTTCCGCAATTTTAATCTGCGCTCTGGCGGCCTCAGCCTGGGCAGCGGCGGATTTGACCTGTCCCTTTAAGGCTTCAGCATTGGCCTGTGCCGAGGCCTGTTCACCCTGTGCGGCGGCAATTTGTGCCTGTACTGTTTTAATTTGTGCTTGGGCCGAACTGATTTGTGCCTGTGCCGACTTGACCTGCTCCAGTAATGAGGCGGCCCGGGCTTTTGCGGATTTGACATTAGCCTGTGCTGTATGCAGGCGCTGTTGATCCCGCTCCAGTACCGTTTTGCTGATAAATTTCTGCTGAAATAACTGCCTGGTGCGGTCGTACTCACTTTGTGCATTTTGCAGCTCGGCCTCTGCCACCCCGATGGCTGCCTGGGCGGCGGTATAATTGGCCTGTGCCGAGCGGTGTGTGGCACGAGCCGAATCCGCAGCGGCCTGGGTCGAAGTGAGTGAGGCACGGATGGCGGCAACATTGCCTCTGGCCGAACTGATGGTGCCCTGTGCAGCGGTGAGGGTACTCTGTGTCGAAGCCAGAGCGCCCTGACTGGCCGTGTAGTTATTGCGGACGGCGGTCAAATTGGCACGGGCCGATTCCCGTTCACTACGGGCCGCATCCAGGTTGGCATCGGCACTGTCCGCCCGGAGTCTGGAATCATCCGTATCCAGTCGGGCAATTTCCTGCCCTTTGGTCACGCTATCCCCCAGATTAACCAGCCGCTGCAATAATTTACCACTGACCCGGAACGCCAGATTCATCGTACTACCGGGTTCAATGGTGCCGGAATAGGTATCGACATGTTCAAAAATCTGTTCACTGACTTCCCATATCTGTGCCGGGCGTATGGGTTTTTGCTCAACCGTGTCACTTTGCTGGCAACTGGTCAGACCCAGACTCAGTACTATAAAAATGGCAAACTTGTTCATGAAATGTCCTTTGTGTCCGGATGAGTGGGGGCGTACTTGTCGGAAGTTGGGCGATGATGGCGCTGATTGTGGAACAGGGTCAACAGGGACTGGCGCAGAATAGCTGTAAAACCAAGTTCTGTAAATTCCGGCTGCTGATACAGAAACAGACCATGTTCCCGTTGCATCTCCTGTAGCGGTGATGGCTGTAACAGCTGCCACAAACCCAGCGCCATACCATAGGCCTGTAACAGGGCCAGATGATCAATGACGGGCAGGCAGGGGTTGATGATCTGTACGGTCTGATCAATCTGCCGGGAAACCCGAGTCTTGAATGCCAGCGCCTGTTCTGCGGGGATCTGATGCTCCAGCAGAGCGTGACAATAAGACGACAGTGGCAGAAACGTCGGGGAGGACTCAATAAAACGGATAAAAACATCTGCCATATCCTCAATGGTAATGGCCGGCAGCTGCTCCGTACGCTCCAGCAGTCGGTCAAGAAACTGCATCAGGTCACGCTCATGCAGGGCCAACAGCACTTCATCCTTGCTACGAAAATACAGATACAGCGTGCCTTTGGCAACACCGCTTTTTTCTGCCAGCTCATCCATTCTGCTGACCGCACCGCCGTTGTCGAGCCACAGCTGTTGTGCGGCATCAAGAATCAGCTCACGTTTGAGCAATTTGTCCTTTTCATGGATGGCGCGTGGTGAACTCATGCTGAACCAGGGTATCCCGCAATAATCGTTTATTGACAATGTTCATGCTAACTGACTCTCAGTCAGTTGGCAGCTATTATAAAATGACCGGCGGTCAGTTGTCTATCGGTAAACAGCCATAAACAGCCATTTAGCGCAAGCAATGGCCCGCCAATGAAAAATGTGCTAAAAGCAATACAATAACCTTTAATCAACAATAATAACTTAATACTATGTATACCATACAAACCCGGATAACCCTGTTATGCAGTACCTTCTGTTTACTGACCTCCCTGTTGACACCGGTTGCTGTGGGTGGACTGTTCCGCTGGACAGATGAAAATGGCAAGGTACATTATTCGGACAGTGTGCCCCCCGAACTGTCACAGCGCGGTCATGCGGAGCTGGACGCAAACGGCAACCAGATTGATAAAGTGGCACCGGCGAAATCGAAAGAACAGGTTGAGGAAGAAAAATGGCTGACGGAGCTGGAAAAGAAGCTCAAGGTAAAACAGCAACAACAGCAACGTGATGATAATCTGCTACTGAACAGTTACCCATCCGTCGAGCAGTTTGACGAGTTGCATGCCGAGCGCCTGAAAACACTGGATGATGAATATGCACAGCTTAAATTGCTGCGCGGCAAGCTACAGGAAGAGTATGAGCGGCTGAACGGACAACTCAAAGCAAGCAAAAATGCCGGTACTAAAAAAAGAGTACAGCAATTTATCGACACCAACCAGCAGAATACCACTGCTTATGACGAGGCGATTAAACAGAACCGCAAGGAAGAGCAGGCATTACAGGAACAGGCCGCTGTCCAGCGCGAACGTCTGGTTTATCTGCTGGAAAAGAAAGCCGCGGAACAGAGATAAAAAATCCGGGGCCAGAAAACCCTGTAAACAATACCGAGGGCAATAATGCTGAAAACAGTGATCCCACCGCCAGTGTATGCGCTGGGAACAGGCGGTATCATGTGGTGGCTGGATCACAGCTGGCCATTGCTGAGCTGGCCGGAAAGTGTACTCAATACGACAGGTCTGGTCATTATTGCCCTGGCCCTGCTGGCGGATGTGTGGTCATTGGGGTTGTTCCGCCGTGCCGGGACTTCGCCGAATCCGATGAAGCCGGGGGCCGCCAATAAACTGGTGGTGCGAGGACTGTATTGCATCAGCCGTAATCCGATGTATCTGGGCCTGTTAATCGTATTATTCGGCTGGTGGCTGTATCTGGGCAGCCTGTCACCGCTGTTGATGTTACCGGTATTTGTCCAGGTGCTGACGGTGCAACAGATTGTGCCGGAAGAGAAAGTGCTGGAGGAAAAATTCGGCGCAGAATACCTTGCCTACAAACAGCAGGTAAGGCGCTGGATTTAAATACCCCACAAGCCCATACCACTTACACAAAAAATATTGCCTGTTATCCTGATTGGGTTACTCTCTGGCTTATAACAAAAATAATAAAGAGGCCCCTAATGTCAGACAAACCCCAACATCCTGTTATTCATCCCGTCCTCATGGCGGCCTTCAGTGCATTATCACTGATATCCACAGCCAATGCGCAATATGGCCATATTGCCGACAATGCCTCCGTCAGTTTTCAGCAGGCCGCCTATCCGGCAACGGCATATTCGCCACCGCACCTTTTTTCGGCACCACCGGAAATTTTGCCTTATGTTCCGCCGCAGGTGGCCATACAACCGTACAGACCCGTGGTTCAACCACTGCGACGAATACCACCAATGCCACGTCCGCAGATCCGCAATATCCAACCTGCACCGCGTCAGATGACCTTCACGTCATACCTGTCGGCAGAACGGCAACAGGTGATCGCCGCCGCCAAGAGACAGCTCGGGATCAAATACCGCTGGGGAGGTAATACGCCGCGAGAAGGTTTTGATTGCAGCGGCTTTACCAAATACAGCCTGAAAGCCCTAGGCACCCGCATTCCACGCACTGCGGCCCAGCAAAGCAAGGCCAGCCGTACCATTAGCCGCCACGACCTGAAACCCGGCGACCTGATCTTTTTCAGGACCAAAGGCCGCACAGTCAACCATGTTGGTATTTATCTCGGCAACGGTCATTTTATTCATGCCGCCTCAGGCGGTGGCAAGGTCATGGTGGATGATTTACGCAAAAATTACTGGCAAAAGCGCCTGCATAAATACGGTACTTTTCTCGGCTAAACGACACCGGCTTGATGGAATATCGAACGTATTCCCAAATTTTCATCCCCGAACGGTGGTTTAAGGCTATACTGGCAGGGCCATTTTTTCAGATACAACAATCCAGGGAGAAGCACATGGGACTGTTTGACTTTGCCGGCCATATCGGTAAGAAGCTGTTCGGAGGAGACGATGATCCGGCGAAAAAAATTCAGGAACACATCGAAAGCGCCAATCCCGGTGTCAATGATTTACAGGTCGAAGTACAAGACGGTGTCGCCACTCTGAAAGGCGATGCCGAATCACCTGCTGCACTGGAAAAAGCCATCCTGATGGCCGGTAACGCCATGGGTATTCAGGAAGTCCGTGCCGAGGAGGCGACGGTGAGTGGTCAGACGGCACAATTTGCCAGTGATGATGAGTTTTATATCATCGAGAAAGGGGATTCATTGTGGAAAATTGCCGAAAAAGCCTACGGTAATGGTGCCAAATACAAGGCCATTTTTGAAGCAAACCGCGAAGTGATTACAGACCCTGACCTGATTTTTCCGGGCCAGAAAATCCGTATTCCAAAAGACATCTGACCCACCTGATGATCAGGGTGCTATTTTAAGGCAAGGTACACTGCATGACCACTTGGTTTATTGCCGACTTGCATCTCGAACCATCACGCCCGGACAGCACCCGGCAATTATTCGCCCTGCTGCAACAGATCCGTGGTCAGGCCGATGCCCTGTATATACTGGGGGATTTCTTTGAATACTGGGTGGGGGATGATTTTCTTGATACTCCGGAAGCCGAGCCGCTGTTACCGGTAATCAACGCCCTGGCTGCGTTGTATGACAGCGGCGTACCATTGTATTTTATGCATGGTAACCGTGACTTTCTGGTTGGTCAGCGTTTCGCTGATGAAACCGGCTGTGTGCTGCTGCCGGAACAACAGGTGATTGACTTATATGGCACACCAACACTGCTGATGCACGGTGACACGTTATGCAGTGATGATGTGGATTATCAGCAGGCCCGCACCATCCTCAGAAGCCCGGAGTGGCAGGCACAAATGTTGTCCCAGAGCATTCCGCAACGCCTGCAACGTGCCAGGGAAATGCGTGAAATCAGCAAGAATACCACCCGTCATAAAGATGCCGGTATCATGGATGTTAATCAGCGCACCGTGGAACAGGCGATGCGCGAAGCCCGTGTCACACGGCTGATTCACGGCCACACCCACCGCCCGGCCATTCATGACTTCAGTCTGGATGGCAAGGCGGTCCGACGCATTGTGCTGGGAGACTGGTACACACAGAGCAGTTTCCTGCGTGTTGAGCGGAATAATAAGCTTGAGCTGATTAACCGACCTGTTGATACAGCCTGAATCGCAAGCATCCCGATACTCTCAGCCCCCTGCCCCGTTAATAAACACTTCCAGATTGGTATAACCCCCACCCTGTTTGGCAGGCTGAATGGCATCCGTAGCATCCGCCGGATCCAGTCCCTGTTTGACTTCCCACAGATCAGACATTCCGTCACGGTCCGTATCCGGATAGGCTACCCCGTCAATCTGCTGTGGATAGCCGCCGACCTGATCCTCATGCCAGGGGAAATGCTCCAGTGCATAATTCCCGTTCTGATATTCCGTAACAAAACGCACATCAACCGGATCACGATTGGCCACCCATTGACCGGTGAGATTAATACGCTGACTGGCTCCGGCCTGCTTCAGCACGGCGGGTACTGCCTGGTCGATGGCCTCAGCCACCACCGGATAGCTGCCCGGCGGCATTGCCCTCTCACGGAACCATTCTGGCTGAACCGGCTGACAGTCTTCTTCATGATGACGGTAATAACAGATCAGGTCCTGCTGATTCGGCGGAACCTGTTCAGGGCTGGCAAAGGCATTACCACTCAGCCATAAGGATGGTGTACCGGGCACGGCATGCCACCAGTCATCCGGCTCCTTGCCCCCCACAGTGGCGGCTGCCGGTACCAGATGGATACCCTGCGGCTGTTTATCCATTAATTCAGAAAGCGGCCCCGGCTTCCAGAGATTGCCGATAAGATCCGCCTCCACCCCACCGGCCAGCACAGTCGGCAGCCACTGCCAGTTATAAAACAGATTATTCACCAGCCGTCCGTTATAACTCAACAGGTCACCATTACGCTTCTGGGTGTGCAGTAACAGGTTATGATGCAGGGTAATGTTTCGTGCCGCATAGCGCGGATCACCGTCAAAACCACTCATAAAAGCGGAATTCGGATGGCCCCGCCCATCCTTATGCTGTACCAGACCCTCGCCGATCATATTCCACGACAGGGTAATATCTTTGGCGGTACCGTCACCCTGATCACTGCTGCCGGTGTACACACTCACACCCTCCGCAGGCATCCAGCTGAATGAACAATGATCAATCATTACTCTTTCGGCCCCATTGCCGATCATCAGGGTTTCCGGGTTTTGCTGATCCTCAAAAAATGCCTGCTTGCCCCGTCCGGTGCGGAAACGCAGGTAGCGCAATACCACATCATGCGTTTCAATACTGATACCGTTACCGGCAATAGTGATACCACCCGCCGGAGCGGTCTGTCCAGCCACGGTCAGATACGGATGACTGACCCGGATCAATGCGGAACGCCTGACATGCAACTGCTTATCAACCTGTTCAACCCGATCTTCCTGCAAACGGATAATGCCGGAAACCCGGAATACAATGGTGCGCGGATAGTCCTGTAACAGCGCCCAGCGCAGGGTGCCCGGTGTTGTCAAGGCTACATCAGCCAGCTCTGCCGTTGTACAGGCCTTGCTCGGACAGGGGTCATCCAGCCGCTCAACAATCAGCACCCTGCCGCCACGACCACCCTTGCTGGCGGCTCCGTCCCCCTGCGCACCGGGAAAAGCCGCGATTGCTTTCTCTTTATCCGGCAACTGCCGCCTGACGGCACCAGATTCCGCAGTAGTTTGCCGGGGTGTTGAATCAGACTGTTCAGTGTTATCCGGCAATGAGTCACCGAATGTCGGCATATCGCCAGTGTGTGAGGTATAAAAAGTAAGGACAAGGACCAGGGCAATCAATACTGACAGGATCAATACCAAATGGGTCTTGCGCCTGTAAGAGCCGCGCTGCATTCGGGATTCTGCGGGTTTCTTCATGTATTTTCCTGGCCTCAACATCGGAAAAGGTTCTGGTTTCCCACCACTTGCGACATAATGGGTGGTTTTATCATCGTTCAACACCGGAACCGCTGACATGTCACATTTGCAGTTCAAACTCATCACCAGTACAGGCCCTGCTCGTCGTGGACAACTGACCTTTCCGCGGGGCAGCGTACAGACTCCGGCCTTTATGCCGGTGGGTACCTACGGCACCGTGAAAGCCATGACACCTGAAGAACTGGCAGGCATGGGAGCGGAAATCATTCTCGGCAACACCTTTCATCTCATGCTGCGCCCCGGCACGGATATTATCCGGGCCCACGGCGACCTGCATGACTTCATGCACTGGCAGCAACCGATACTGACAGACTCCGGTGGTTTTCAGGTTTTTTCTCTGGCTGAAATGCGCAAAATCACGGAAGAAGGGGTGTATTTTCAGTCGCCGGTGGATGGCAGTCGCCATTTAATGAGCCCGGAATCCTCCATGCAGGTACAGCGCGAGCTGGGTTCGGATATTGTAATGATTTTTGATGAGTGTACGCCCTACCCGGCCACCTACGATCAGACCCGTGAGTCAATGCTGTTATCCCTGCGCTGGGCAGCCCGCAGTAAGGCCGCCCATACGGGTAATCCCTCCGCGCTGTTCGGTATCGTACAGGGTGGCATGTATGATGATCTGCGCAAACAATCAGCACAGCAATTACAGGAAATCGGCTTCGATGGCTACGCCATCGGTGGTCTATCTGTGGGTGAGCCAAAAGCTGAACGCGATGCGGTGCTGGAAACCACGGTGCCGGAATTACCCGCTGACAAGCCACGTTATCTGATGGGAGTCGGCAAACCGGAAGACATCGTTGAAGGGGTGCGTCGCGGCATTGACCTGTTTGACTGTGTCATTCCGACCCGCAATGCCAGAAATGGTTTTCTCTTCACCCGCTACGGTACGCTGAAAATCCGCAATGCCAAACACCAGCATGACACCGGCCCGATTGATGCACAGTGCGGCTGTTACACCTGTCAGCACTATTCCCGCTCCTACCTGCGCCATCTGGATAAATGCGGCGAGATATTAGGTGCGCGACTCAATACCATCCATAATCTTTATTACTATCAGGAACTTATGCGTGGCCTGCGACAGGCACTGGATGAAGGTCAGTTTGCGGAATTTGTGCAGGAATTTTATACACTGCGCTCCGGCGACAAGGAAAGGCTGTAAACGGTCATTAATGCTGAAAAATTAAGTGCGAATTCAGTGACACCTGACTATTCTGCTCCCCGCGTTACGGCAAAAAAGCAATGGGCTGTTAAAAAAGCCGACCGGACAAGGATAACAGGGGGTTTATATCCTGACCGGTAAGCAAGATAACACGTCTGTTTAATTACACGGGGCTTTGTAATTAAAAAGGGTTGGGGCTACCCTTGCAGGCGATAATAATAATAAAAAGTTATTTGGGCACTGTAAGCGCCGGATATAAGAATAACTAAAACCCAGCGTTTGCAGCGCTGTTTTCTTTTAAATTACTGTCTGTTCACCCACTAATACCTGCACATTATCAATTAACCGCGCCTTGCCTAACCAGGCCGAAACCAGGATTACCAGATTTTCATCACCGACTTTCGGTAACTGCAAGTCTGTACTGCGCCGCACTTCCAGATATTCCGCACGAAAACCACCGGCATCCAGTCTGGCCATCATGGCATCCTGTAATGCAGAATAAGCCGCACTGCCGACCGCCCCCATTGCCAGAATCCGGCGGGCGGTTTCCTGTAACACCTGGTGCAGCAGCGGCGCAATCTCACGTTCGGCGGCTGTCAGATAACCATTGCGTGAACTTTTCGCCAGCCCGTCAGCATCACGCACCGCCTGCACCCCGACCACCTGAATATTCAGGTTCAGGTCGGTCACCATCTGGCGGATCACCAACAATTGCTGGAAATCTTTCTCACCGAACACCGCAATATCCGGCTGTACCAGATTAAACAGCTTGTTGACCACTGTCGCCACGCCGATAAAATGTCCGGTACGCTTCTCCCCTTCCAGTACATCACTGATACCCGGAACCTCGACCCTGGTACGCAACGCCCCGGTGGGGTACATATCTGCTGCCGACGGAGCGAACACCACATCGGTACCCAGTTCTGCCAGCGAGGCACAATCCGCATCCAGCGTCACCGGATAAGCTGCCAGATCCTCCTTGCGGTCAAACTGGGCCGGGTTGATGAAAATCGACACAATGACTTTCGTTCCCAGTTCACGCGCCCGTTCGACCAGTGCAAAATGCCCACCATGCAGATTCCCCATGGTCGGCACAAACGCCACCACCTCCCCGGTACGGTGCCAGTCGTTTACCTGTTGCTGTAACTCACTGATCTGATTAACAACCTTCATACCTTCTCCCTAGATAAAACCATGCTCTGAAGCAGGAAAGGAACCCGCTTTAACCGCTTCAATATAGGCTTTTACAGCGCCGGGAATCGTACCGGCATCCGGCATGAAATCACGTGAAAAACTCGGGGCACGCGGCGTAATCCCCAGCATATCCTGCAATACCAGCACCTGACCGTCACAGCCACCGCCGGCCCCGATACCAATCACTGGAATATCCAGTTCGGCAGTAATTTGATCCGCCAGACTCACCGGCACACACTCCAGCACCAGCATATCCGCTCCGGCATCCTGTAACATCAGCGCATCCTCCTGCATCTGTTTCGCCACCGCCGCATCGCGCCCCTGTACCCGATAACCGCCCAGCTTGTGTACGGACTGGGGTTGCAAACCGAGATGAGCACAAACCGGTACCCCGTGGTACGTCAATTGTCTTACCGTTTCCACCTGCGGCGCACCACCTTCCAGCTTGACCATATGAGCATCACTTTCCTGCATCAGTCGCGCACAATTCCGCAGCGCCATTTCCGGCGAGGTATAACTCATAAACGGTAGATCAGCCAGCACCAGCGCGTGTTCAGCCACATGACTCACCGCGCGGGTGTGGTAAATAATGTCATCGACAGTGACCGGAATCGTGGTTTCACGCCCCTGTATCACCATGCCCAGTGAATCACCGACCAGAATCACATCGACACCCTGCTCATCCAGCACCCGGCCAAAACTGGCATCATAAGCCGTGAGCATGACAATTTTCTCGCCATCCTGTTTCATTTTACGCAGAGTGGTAACGGTACGTTTAACCGGTTGATTATTAATGGCCATCAGGCTCCTCCGAAACAATGGTTGTGCGCTAGTATATCGCATTAGTACCATTTTCCTATGCCATTTCTGCGTTGCACAATGACACGAACCGCTCCGGCACAGCAAAACTCCATTGCTAAATCGGATTCAATAAAATTCCGCACCCGTGCCGAAAAAATACTGGAAATCCACCGCCGTTTTGATTATTCTACGCAGCCTTCGGAGAGTTGGCTGAGTGGTCGAAAGCGGTGGTCTTGAAAACCATTGACTCGAAAGGGTCCGGGGGTTCGAATCCCTCACTCTCCGCCA
>PDWJ01003333.1_pt1 | contig 15476 bp, 10 predicted proteins | sample 1430881 | NCBI WGS metagenome assembly PDWJ01 (sample SAMN01162460, study PRJNA174530) | Oral metagenome, whole genome shotgun sequencing project. | biome: Marine environment; feature: Marine mammal; material: Swab sample of the gingival sulcus; isolation source: swab sample of gingival sulcus... | reverse complement strand
TGCGCCACGACGACGCGCACGGCGCCGTCGTCCTCGACGTCGATCAGCGCCTCGGGGGCGCCGAAGATCTCGACGATGGCGACAGGGGCGGTGACGCCGCCGGGGTTCCACGAGCCCGTGGAGACCAGGTGTTGGACGACGTTGGCGGTGACCTTGGCCCACAGGGCGGGATCGGCCAGGGCGCTGTGGTCGCCGTGGCCGCCGCAGGACGGGTCGCGGGCGAAGTCGGCGCGGAAGACGGCGTGGGCTCCGCCGAGGGCCGCGACGCTGGCCATGTGGCGGTCGAGGACGGCCAGATCGTAGCTGGCCAAGACGTCGGGGCTCGCCGCGGGGTCGGGGTACAGGCCGTCAAGGGACAGGGCGCAGACGTCGGGGGAGCCGACGCGCACGAGATCGAGGCGGGCGCCGTCGGGGTCATCGGTGGCGCCGGTCTTGCGCCAGTAGGGCACCCGCAGGTCGGGCAGCTCCGGGTGGAGGGGGGCCGGCGCGCCGTCGATGCCGTTGAGGGGGACCAGGAGGCGGAGGGGCGCCTCGATCGCCTCGAAGGGAGACACCACGATCTGGCGTGACTTCAAGGTGTTCCAGTCCGCGGGGAGGGTCACGGCGTCTTCCTCGCCGCAGGCGGGCGCCGTGAGCGGCGAGGTCGCCAGCGCGAGGGCGGCGAAGGCCCCGAGGGCGCGCGTCATCGTCACTTCTCTCCTCCGTAGGGGGTCGCCCAGCGCATGTACTTGAACAGGTGGGTGTTGGTGAGCTCGGGCTCGAGCCCCTGCAGGACCGGCTTCTTCAGGTAGGTCTTGGTGTAATAGTAGAGCGGCGCCATCGGCATGTCCGCCTGGAGGAGCGCCTCGGCCTTCGCGATGAGGGCCATCTGGCGCGGTAGATCCTGGGTGCGGCGGGCTCGCTCCAGCAGCCGGTCCACCTCGGCGTTGGCGTACCCCATGGAGTTCTCCGGGTGGTACGACAGGAAGAGGTTCATTAGATCGTAGGGGTGCTCGATGCCGCACATCCCGAAGCGGGCCATCTGGAAGTCGCCTGCGCGCAGCTGCTTGAGCAGGCTCTTCCACTCGACGTTGACTGCCGACACCTCGACGCCCAGCTCCTCGGCGAGGTCGCGCTGGAGGAACTCGGCGATGGCCTTGTGCCCTTCGCTGGTGTTGTAGACGAGCTTCAGCGGCGGGAAGCCCTCGCCACCCGGGTAGCCGGCCTCGGCGAGGAGCGCGCGGGCCGCGGCCGGGTCGTGGCGGTCGCCGCGGGGCTTGGGGTAGCCCATGGTCTCTTCGAAGTACGGCATCACGGGGCCGTCGGCGGGGACCTGCTTGCCGCCGATGACGTGCTCGACCAGGCGGCGCTTGTCGATGGCCATGTTGATGGCGCGGCGCACGCGCGGGTCGTCGTAAGGCGGCGACTTCGTGTTGAAGAGGTAGGCGTAGTAGCACAGGTAGGGGTCGATGAAGAGGTCCGGGCGGCCGGAGCGGATGGCCTGGTGCAGGTCCGCGCCGGTGAGCGCCGAGCGGGCCCAGTGGATGACGCCCGTGTCGTAGCGCGTCAGCGACTGGGTCTGGCTCTCGGAAACGTAGAGGATGACGCCGGGCAGGCTCACGCTGTCGGCGTCCCAGTAGGTCGGGCTCTTGTCGAGGACGAGGCGCGCGCGGGGCTGCCACTCGCCGAGGCGGAAGGCGCCGTTGGAGATGATGTGCTCGGGTCGGGTCCAGCGCTTGCCGTGGGCCTCGATGGCCTCCTTGGGGACGGGCAGGTAGTAGGCGGCGGCGACGTACTCGAGCCAGAAGGGCGTGGGGCTGTCCAGGGTGACGACCAGGGTGCGGTCGTCCGCGGCGCGCACCCCGACGGTCTCGGGGTCTTGGGTCTTGCCCTCGTTGAAGGCGCGTGCGCCCTCGATCCAGTACAGGGGCTCGACGGAGGTGGAGCCGGTGTCGGGGGCGAGCTTGCGGCGCCATGAGTAGACGAAGTCGTGGGCGGTCACGGCGCGGCCGCTGGTCCAGCGGGCGTCGTCGCGGAGGTGGAAGGTGTAGGTGCGGCCGTCCTCGGACACCTCCCAGCGCTCGGCGACGCCGGGCTGCAGGGGCGCGCCGGAGGAGGCGGGCCGCACGACCAGTCCTTCGAAGAGGTTGAGGGCCACCAGGGTCCCCTCGGTGTCGCTGACCATGTTGGGGTCGATGAACTCGGCGCTGGTGATGTCGACGCCGAGCAAGCCGCTGTCCGGCGGGAGCTCGTCACAGGCGGGGTGGCCCTCGCAGGGCCAGCTCTTCGCTGGGCCGTGGATGTGGGTGAGGCGCTCGCGGGCGTCATCGTCGGCGGCGGCAGCGGCGGCGCGGGTCTCGGGGGTGTCAGCGATCAGGGCGTGGGCGCGGGGCGGGCGCTGGGTGTCCCCCCACCACATATACTTGACGGGGTGGGTGTCGGTGAGCTCCGGCTCGTGACCGCGGAGCACGGGTTTTCTGAGGTAGGGGTTGGTGTAGTAGAAGAGCGGCGCCAGGGGGGCCTCGCGCTGGAGCACGCGCTCGGCCTCGGCCAGCTTGGCCAGCTGCGCCTCGCGGGTGGGCGCGAGGGTCGAGGCGCGCAGGGCCTCGTCGAAGGCCTCGGAGCTCCAGCCGCTGGCGTTTCGGGGGCTGTCCGACCGCCAGATCTCCAGCATCGAGTAGGGGTGGTCGACGCCGCACCAGCCGCGGCGCGAGATGCTGAAGTCCCCCGTTCGGACGCGCTTGAGCAGGCTCTTGAACTCCATGTTCTCCAGCTTGACGGTCACGCCGAGGTTCTCGGCCACAGACCGCTGGGTGAACTCGGCGATGAGCTTGTGCCGCTCGAGGGTGTTGTAGATGAGCGTGACCTCGGGGAAGCCCGCGCCGCCGGGGAAGCCGGCCTGGGCGAGGAGCTCGCGGGCGGCCTCGGGGTCGTAGGGGTCGCCCGCGGGGGCCTGGTAGCCGAGGGTGGCGGCGAAGTGTGGCTGCACCGGCCCGTCGGCGGGGATCTCCTGGCCGCGGGTGACGTGGGTCGTCAGGCGCCTCTTGTCGATGGCCATGTCGAAGGCGCGGCGCACGCGCACGTCGTCGAAGGGCGGCCGATCGACGCGGAAGACGTACATGTAGTAGCAGAGCAGCGGATCGATGAAGAAGTCGGGCCGGCCAGCGCTCATGAGCTCGGGGATGTCGGTCGGCAAGACCCCCTGGCGCGCCCACTGGATCTGCCCGGTGCGGTAGCGGGTCTGATCCTGGCTCTCGCTGTCGCTGTGGTGCAGGACGACCCGTGGGATGCGGACGTTGTGGCGGTCCCAATAGGTGTCGCTCTTGTCGAGGACGATGCGGTCGCGCTGGGCGTGCTCGGTGAGGTGGTAGGGGCCGTTGGTGACGATGTGCTCGGGGCGGGTCCAGCGGCGGCCGTGGGCCTCGATGGCCCAGCGCGGCACCGGGCGGTAGCTGTGGGTGCAGACGTAGTTGAGCCACAGCGGTGTCGGGTGCTTCAGGCGCACTCGGAGGGTGTGGTCGTCGAGGGCCTCGACGCCGATCTTGGCCGGATCGTCGACGACGCCCTTGTTGAAGTCCTCGGCGCCCTCGAGCCAGTACAGGGGCTCGACGGAGACCGAGGCCGTCGCGGGGGCGAGCTTGCGGCGCCAGGAGTAGACGAAGTCGTGGGCGGTGACGGGGCGGCCGTCGCTCCAGCGGGCGTCGTCGCGCAGAAAGAAGGTGTAGGTGCGGCCGTCGTCCTCGAGGCGGTAGCGCTCGGCGACCCCGGCCTCGAAGGGGAGCCCCGACCGCCGCGGCGGCATGATGAGGCCCTCGAAGAGGTTGACCGCGACGAAGCTCCCCTCGACCTCGGTGATGAGGTTGGGATCGAGGAATTCGACGCCGCCGACGCTGGCGCCGAGGGTCTGGTCGGCGGGCGAGGGCTCGTCGCAGGCGGGGTGCCCCTGGCAGGGGTAGGCGCCGTCACCGTAGAGGTGGGTGACGAGGTGGGGCTCGGCGTCGTCGGGGGCGGCCCCCGCGTCGACGGCCGGGGCGGGCGGCGGCTCGTAGGTCGCGGGCACCTCGGGCGCGAGGAAGGGGGCGCGCGGCCGCTCCTTGCCGCAGGCGCCGAGGGCGACGAGCGCCAGGGCGAGGGCGCAGGCGTGGTTGCAGAGCGTGGTGGTCCTCATGGAGGTCCCTCGGGGGCCGTGGGAGGTCCGCGCGAATATAGCCGACGCGGCCGGGTTTGGGCGCGCGGGCCGGGGCTCACTCCTGCAGGCCCCAGGGCGTCCATGCCCCGCCCGTGTCGTCGGGCGCGTCGGGCGCCTCGGGCGCGTCGGGTGCGTCCGGTGCGTCCGGTCCAGGCCCCAGGGCGATCGCCTCGGTGGGGCGCCGAAAGGTCGGCTGGAAGGGGGCGAACTGCTCGATGTCATCGTAGTGATCGGTGCGCTTGGCCACCATGGCGAGGACGTGCTTGACGCGCCGCACCCACCAGGGCTTGAGCGCGCCCGCCTCCCACTGCTGGTAGCCCTTCGAGGGGTAGGGTTTGAGCCCCATGATGAAGGCGACCTCGAGGGGGTCGAGCTGCTGGACGTGCTTGTTGAAGTAGAAGCGCGCGGCGTGTTTGACGCCATAGATGTCGGGGCCGTACTCGATGACGTTGACGTAGATGGTCAGGATCTCGTCCTTGGTCAGGACGCGCTCCATCTGCCAGGCGATGATCGCCTCTTCGAGCTTGCGGGCGAGGGTCTTTCCGCGGTCGAGGTAGAGGTTCTTGACGAGCTGCTGGGTGACGGTGCTGCCGCCGTAGACGAAGCGTTCGTGCTCGAGGTCCATCTTGAGGGCGCGCTCGATGAGGTCCCAGCGCACCCCGCCGTGCTCGCTGAAGCGCCGATCCTCGGTGATCCAGGCGGTGTCTTTGACGAGATCGGGTAGGTCCTCGCTGTCGATCCACTCGCGGGTGCCGCGGCCGACGCGCACGTGGCGGAGGGTGCCGCGCTCGGGCTCTCGGGGCCGGTGGACGAAGCGCCGCTTGAGCGCCCCGAGGTCGATGCCCGGCCCGAGGCGCAGCACGTGGCAGCCGTCGAGGTCGCCGTCGACGGACAGCTCCAGCTCCCTGGGGCTATCGAGATCGAGCTTCAGCGAGGCGTCGAAGCGCATCGTGCCGCGCACGGACAGCCGCGACAGGCGGGGGATGAGCGCCCGGGGAATGGCGCGCGCGACCGCGCCGCAGCTCTGGCGCGCCATGGCCACGCGGGCGTCGAAGCGGGCGCGTTCGCCGCGGGGCTGGGTCGCGTCGAGGGAGGCGGACAGGCGCGCCTCGCCGACCCGGATCGCGGGAAGCGCCAGCACCACGCGGCGGTCGCGGGGGTAGATCGCGAGGTCAAAGTCGATCTGCCCTTCGAGGTCCTTCACCTCGGTGTCGGCCACGCGCCAATACTGGAAGGTGAAGTGCTCGAGGCGCGCGGTCCCCTCGACGCGGTGTGGCGCCTCGGGCGCGATGGGCGGGAGGTAGTTGAACGTGATGTCGACGTGGGCGTCGGGCTGCACGTCGACGTGGCCCGAGAAGCGGCTGACCTGGTGGGCGAGGTCGCGGCCGCTGATGCGCCCGTTGGCGTAGGCGACGTGCGCGCTCGCGTCGAAGCCGACCTGGACGTCGATCCGCCCGGTCTCCTCGCCCTCACGGCTGACCGCGGCGCGCAAGGCCACCTCGAGCAGCCCCTCGCCGGCCTCGCGGGTCGCCAGGCCGACGCCGTCGAGGCGCATGATCGGCTGGCCATCGGCGTCGTGCACGTCCACCTCACCGTCGGTGACGGCGAGCTTCCAGCTGCGGGCGCGGGCGAGGAGCGCCGCCACCTTCGCGCGCCGCCCTGTCGCCGCGGGGCCGGGGACCTCACCCTGGGCCTGGCCGCTCGTCGCTGAGGCGGCCGCGTCACCCTGGGCCTGGCCCCTTGTCGCTGAGGCGGCCGCGTCACCGTTGAAGAGCTCGCCGAGCAGATCGCTGCTGTCGAGCCCTCCGACCCCGACCGCCGATCGCTCGATGGTCGCCGTCAGGCGCGGGCGCCCCAGCGCCACGGCCGCGATGGCGTCGAGGGGGCGGCCGCCGGCCAGCGCCTCCCATGGCTGGACGAGGCTGATGGAGGCGCCCTCGAAGGTGCCGCGGACGGCGCGATCGCGGGTCTCCACGCCGATGTCCTCGGCGAGGATGCGGGTCGGGGTCGGCGGCCCGCCGGGCGTCGCCGCCGGCGCGAGCTCGACGGTGGCCTCGGCGGCGACCAGGCGCGAGCCGCCGCGCTCGGCGCTCACGCCCGACACGCTGACGCGGGACATCTCGCTCGGACGGGGCCACAGCCCCTCCCCGCCTTCCACGGTGAGCCGCGCGATGCCGAAGCGATCGGCGCCGCGGCGCAGTCGCAGCCCCACCAGTGCGGTGGCGCCTTGCTCGCGGGAGCGGTGGGCGGAGTCGAGGCCGAGCCAGACGGGGCCCGCCGGGGTGGCCACCCCGATCTGCAAGCCGTCGTCGAAGCGCAGGTCGAGGTCGCCGTCGGGGCTGAGGGTGACGGTGGCGTCGGTCTGGTGGCCGGCGGCCTTGGCGATGGCGCGGGCCTCGAGGCTGAGCCGGCGGTCGGTGTCGCGGCGTAGGTTGCCCTGTAGATCGACGAGGGAGACGCGCTCGGTGGCCATCCCCGCGATCTCGACGTCGACGGTCACGCGCCACCCTTGCAGGGTCACGGCGATCGGGGGCGTCGGGCTCGCGGCGGCGGCGGGATCGACCGCGTCGCCCTTGGCGGGAAGCAGCCCCTCAAAGTCCACCAGGGCGCCATCGACGAGGCTCAGGTGCAGGTCGCCGCCCTCGAGGCGGACGGCCCCGGGGCGTCGCTGGCCGCCCAGGGCGTCGAAGAGATCGACGTCGCTGCGGGCGGCGTCGAGCGTCATCAGCACGCGCCCGTCGGAGGGGCGGCGCACGGTGACGCCGCGCAGGGCGATGTCGCCGATCAGGGGCACGTCGACGGCGCTCACCTCGATCTCGAGCCCCGCGTCCGCCGCCAAGGCGGCCAGGCGCTCCTCGATCGCGCTGGTGGCCAAGACCACCGCGAAGGACACGCCCAGGGCCCCGGTGGCCAGGATGCCGAGAAGCGCGCTGGCCCACAGCAGGGCGCGGCGGCGAGGTCGCGCGCGGCGCTCAGGAGCGCGTATCGCGGTGGTTGAGGTCATCTGTTGGCGGCGGCTGCTGGTGCGAGCCCTCGGCCTGTGCGGGGCGAACGTGCGGCGAAGGGCGCCTATTTCAGCCGCTCGGGCTGGGGGGATCAAGCGCCGTCGTCGCGGCCCGGCCGCCCGGCCTCGGTGTCTGGTCGGGCGCTCTTGCGGCGAATCCACCGAATCCACCGAATGTACCCAAAGGCTTTGTGGCCGCAGCCTGCGATGTCCTAGTATGGTGGGCCACCTCGGGGAGGTGGGGCTGCTGCTCGGGAGAACTCGCAAGATGAAAGAGCTTCACGTCGCGCTCGCGAGCTTCGCGCTCGCCCTCGCCGCGCTTGGGGCGGGTGACGCCTCGGCTCAGTGTTCCGGCTCCGGCACGGCGACGGGGAGCTGCCCCGCGGGTATGGGCTTTGAGGGCTGCTGTGACACCGCTAGCGTCGTCAACTGGTGCGAGTCCGGCACGCTGTGTGAGATCGATTGCAGCGCCAACACCAGCGGCGGCACGGGCTCGACCAACGCCTGCTGTGAGACGTCGACGGCCTCGGGCTGCTGCGACGCGACCGTGCAGCAGTGTGTCTGCGACATCGACCCTTACTGCTGCGACGACCTGTTCGGCTTTGGGTGGGACAGCTTCTGCGTCGACGTCGTCGTCTCGAGCTGTGGGGGTTGTAGCGACTGCCCGGGCCCGTCGAACGCCTGCGGCTGGCGCGCCGACGAGGGCTACTACGACTGTATGCAGGTCCCCTCGGGCCCGTCGGGCGGCGCGCCGGAGTCCTGCGCTGGCGCCGGCTGCGTGGCCGACTGCGACGGCATGGAGTGCGGCGATGACGGCTGCGGGGGGCAGTGCGGCAGCTGCGCCGTGGGCGAATACTGCGACGCGGCGGGCCAGTGCCAGTCGGCCTGCGCCCCCAGCTGCTTCGGCAAGGCCTGCGGCGACGACGGCTGCGGGGGTAGCTGTGGCGCCTGTGAGGTCGGCGAGTCTTGCCAGGGTGGTGCGTGCGTGGCCGCGGCGTGCTCTTGCGCCGGGCGCGTCTGCGGCGACGACGGCTGCGGGGGCAGCTGCGGCACCTGCGAGGTCGGCGAGTCTTGCGAGGGTGGTGCGTGCGTGACCGTCGAGTGCACCTGCGTCGGGCGCGCCTGCGGCGACGACGGCTGCGGTCGCGTCTGTGGCTACTGCGGCCCCGGCACCGTCTGTGATGAGAGCGCCCACCAGTGTGTGCAGGCCGAGCCCGACGAGCCCGACGAGCCTGAGGACGCGAGCGAATCCGATCCGTCCACCGGGAGCTGCCCCGCGGGTCAGGTGTGGAGCCAGTACGCGGGCGCCTGCGTGCTGTCCGGCGTCGACGGCCCGACCGCCGGCAGCGCCGACGACGGCTGTGCGGGCGGCGGCGCCGGCAGTGGCTGGCGCTGGGGATGGCTGGCGCTGGGGATCTTGTCGCTCCTGGCCCTGCGTCGGCGGACCAGGGGCGTGACGACCTAGGCGCCGTGAAGCTGCCGACTTGCTATCACCGGGGCGAGGCCCTGGGGCCGGACCTCTTCGTGTGCGGACACCCGCAGCTCGCCGTGCCCGACGGGGTCGACTTCAAGACGTGCCGCGAGTGCGCGGCGGCGGGCGTCTTCTGCAACAAGAAGCCCCGCGATATGTCCAGCGACATCAAGCGCAACCGGCGCCCGCACCTGCTGAGCCGGGTGTGGAACCTGTCGCGCTCGCTGACGGCCTTTGTCAGTGACGGCCTGACCACCGTCGACCGCGAGCAGTACGAGCGGCGGCTGGCCATCTGCGACGCCTGCGATCAGCGGTGGAACGATGACTGCAAGATCTGCGGGTGTCGCCTGTCCCTGAAGGCTCGCGGGCGCGCCTTCAGCTGCCCGCTGGGCAAGTGGCTCGCGGTCGCGGGCGCCGACGAAGCCTCGCCCCCCTCGTAGCAGGGGCCTGCCCGGTATTCTTGCCAGGACGCGCACTTCGGCGACGATGGCGCCATGACTGACGCGACGAGCCGCCTCGTCCCCGGCTGGCTGGCGGACTATCACCGGACCACCCGTGAGGCCACGACGAGCGCGCTCGCGGTGATCCCGCTGATGCTGGTCTACGGCGTGGGCTTGCTCTTCGCCTCGCCGGGGGCGCGCTCGGGGGTCGACCCGGTCTCGCAGACCCTGCGACGCCAGCTCACCGAGGACGGATACTTGGGCGTTCAGCTCGGCCTCGCCGGTCTCATCCTGCTGCTGGCGGCGTGGCGGCTGCGGCGCGCCACGGGGAGGCGGCTGGCGCTCACGGCGCCCCTGGTCGTCGAGGCGAGCGTTTACGGCGTGTTCATGGGGGGCGCCATCGTCTGGGTCCTCGACCGCGCCGAGCTCCTCGCCGTCGGGCTCGATCTCGGCACCTTGGTCGATCGCGCGGTGACCTCGGCCGGCGCCGGGCTGCACGAGGAGCTGCTCTTCAGGCTCGCGCTGATCCCGCTGCTCACGCTCCTGTGCGGGCGGATCTTCGAGCTGTCGCGCGGCGGCAGCGTGGTCATCGCCGTGGCGCTGTCCAGCCTGCTCTTCGCCGGCGCCCATCACCTCGCCAGCGAGCCGGTCGAGCTGTACGTATTCGCCTACCGCACCCTCGCGGGCGTGCTGTTCGCGACCCTGTTCCTGACCCGCGGCTTCGGCGTCGCGGCGTGGGCTCACGCGAGCTACGACTTCTATGTCCTCGGCCTGTGACGCCGATCAGCGCGAGATGGTGCCACGCCGCCATCGCATTGACAGTGCCAAGGTGATCCGCTAGCTTCCCGCGGCCGCTCGGCAGACCGGGCGGGTTGTACGGACGGCGTCATCTGCGCCACACGCGAAGCTAGCGAAGGTAGGTCAAGCTGCATGGCTCGGAACGAAAGGACTGCGGATCTGCGTCCCCTCGAGGTGCGCGTCGAGGGCGACAACATCAACCGAGCGATCAATCAGCTCAAGCGTAAGATGGCCAACGAGGGCATCTACAAAGAGCTGAAGAAGCGCCGCTTCTACGAGAAGCCCTCCGAGCGTCGCAAGCGCAAGCAGCGTGAGGCGGAGCGTCGCCTTCGCAAGGCGCAGCGTCGCGCCAGCTCGGGCCGCTAGGTCCCGAGCAGCAGGTCGTCCGAGACAGTCACGATGTCGCCGCGAGCGGGCCTGAGGTGCCCGCGGCGAAGGTCTTGGACGCTGCGTCGTAGGACCGGACCTCGGTCCGCGTGAGCCTGCCGCCGTCGATGTGGTAGACGTTGTAGCGCGCCGACAGGGCCGGGTCTTCAGCGCTCCAGGTGGAGCTGCCCGAGCCGATGATCCTCAGGCCGTCGACCTCGAAGTCGTGGGCCTTGTGGGTGTGGCCGTGGAGCAGCAACGCGACGCCCGCGCCGACGCAAGCGGCGATCATCGCGTCGCGATTGATGAAGCCGTGCATCTTGTCCTTGCGCCACCCGCGGGGGTGGAGGTTGTGGTGCACGAGCGCCACGGCGAAGCTGCCGCTGAGGTCCAGCTCGCCGAGGCGGGCGAGCTGGCCGGCGTCGACGGAGCCGACGGCCATCAGCGGCGGCGTCGGGTAGCAGGAGTTGAAGCCGAGGAGCTTCACCTCGCCGAGGTCCTTGAACCAAGGGTAGGTTTGCGCCTCCTCGGGGGTCGCCGCGGGCCACATCAGGTGGTGGAAGAACCGCTCGAAGCGTCGGGCGCGCTGGGAGCCGCGGGTATAGACGTCGTGGTTTCCGGGGATGACGCTCACCCGGTCGTAGCCGCCGAGGGGCTCGAGGATGGATCTGGCGCGCGCGAACTCGCTCTCGAGGGCGAGGTTGGACAGGTCCCCTGTGATGACGACGTGGTCGATGTGGTCGGCGAGGAGGCTGTCGACGAGCCGCTCGAGGAGCTCGGGTGGGTGGGCGCCCTTGCGCGCGCCGACGAGGTTGGCCAGCCCCGTGATGCGCTTGTTGAGGAAGCGGGCCTTGCTGACGCCGCTGAGGTCGAGGACGTGGACGTCGCTGAGGTGGGCGATGCGCATTTGGGGCTCCGGGGGGCGAGGGGGGGTGTGCGCTTCAGACGTGCGCGGCCTCGGCCTCGGCCTCGCCGTCCGATGCGGTCAGGCTGCGCTCGTCCTCGTAGGTGGCCTCGACGACGCCGCGCCAGCTGACCTGGCCGCGGAGCACGAACCACGCGCCAAAGGCGGACTGCTGCAACAGTTGCATCAGCCAGACCATCAGGCCGAAGGCCGTGGCCTGCACGCTGTGGTCGGCGACGCCGTACAGCGCTACCGGTAGCAGCAGGAAGTACCAGAAGCTGCCGACGTTGCCGGGCGAGTTGGGGATCATCATGCCGACGACGACGGTGGCCATCATGGCGTAGCTGCCGACGACGTCGACGGGCAGGTGGAAGGCCTCGACCATGCACCAGACCCCGAGGCCGTTGACGCCCCAGTAGACGACGGTGAGCAAGAGAAACCAGCCGAAGGCGCGAGCGCTCGGCAGGTGCAGCAGCCCCCTGAGGAAGGCCTCGATCATCCCGTCGATGGCGTCGGCGAGGCGCTTGGAGAGCAGGCCCGCGGTGAGCTGGATGAAGCGGTGGGTGCGCTCGTGCTGCCAGCGCGCGCCGAGCAGGAGCACCGTCGCGCCCGCGAAGATGCCGACGGCCAGCCACGCGCCGACCTCGAGCTTGGCGGCGGTGGCCGGGTCGGTGGAGGGCAGGGCGGCGAGGATCGCAAAGAGGATGAGCGCCACGACCAGCCCGTCGATGACGCGCTCGACGACGACGGTGGCGAGGACCTCGCTCATGCGAGCCTCGCTGTCGGTGCGCTTCTTGACGAGGTAGGGTCGGACGAGCTCGCCGAGCCTGAGGGGGAAGAGGAACATCGCCATGAAGCCGACGGCGCCGATGCGGTTGTGCTCGGCGAAGGGCAGCTTCACGATGGGGTCCAGCAGCGGCATCCAGCGGAGGACGCGCAGAAAGTGGATGGCCACCAGGACGGCGAGGTAGGGCAGCAGCCACACCAGATCCACCGCCCAGCCGTCGGCGGTCAAGAGCGCTCGGGCGCCGCTGGCATCGGTGGGCGCGAAGCCGCCACCGACGACCAAGTGGCCGCCTTGTAGGCGCAGGGTGCCGCCGAGCTCATCGAGGGGCCAGTCCTTGGCGGAGAGCCACACGAAGAAGACCCCGATCGCCAGGCCGAGCAGGGTCTTGACCAGGTTTCGACTCAAGGGCGCGCGCCTCCGACAGGGGCCGGCAACCTACTGGGCCCCCGGCGCAAGATCAACCCGCGGCGGCAGCTCGCGGGCGCCCGTGTGGCGGCCCGGCGGCTAGCTCCACATCCGCTTCTTGAGAGACCGTAGGGCGTCCTCGAGCTCGAGGTGGGTGAAGGCGCTGTCAGGAGCGTCGCCGCGGTCGAGGCGGGCGGCGGTCTCGGGGCTCATGAAGCGGGAGGCGGCGGCTCGGTCGGCGGCCGTGAGCTGCTCGCGGCTGGCGAAGCGGTGGCGGAGCGCGGCGAGCTCCTTGCCCTCGGCGGCGAGGCGTTCGACGATGCGCCGCAGCCCCTCGACCCGGGGGCGCGCCTTGGCCGCAAGCGCGTGGTCGTTGGCCGTCGTGGCGAGGCGGACCCTGCGCTGCCAGGTCGCCAGCCCCCCCTGGGCGCGGGCGAGCTGTTTGTCGACGGCGCCTTGCTTGAGGATGATCTCGCGCAGGTAGGCGCGGCGCAGCTTGAGCGACATCTCCGCTGGTGCGCTGCTCGGCGCCTCGGGGCCGCCGATGTCCTCGAGATCGTCGTCGCTCCAAGCGCTGGCGCCGCCGTTGAGGCTCTGGCGGGGCGCGGGCGCTGCGGGGCGCCCCTGTCGTGCCGCGTCGAGTACCGCGGCCGCGGCCGTCGCGCCGCCGCCGGGCTCGAGCGCGGCGAGGGCGTCTTCGGCGGCCTCGCGATCGGCGCCGCCTGGGAGCAGCCCCTCGATGTGGACGGCGATGGTGACCGGCACCTCGGCGTGGATCGCGACGCGGTGGTCGACGAGGAAGCGATCACCCGCCGACAAGCGCGACGACGGCGAGAAGATGAGCTGAGGGATCCCGGCGACCACGGCGGCGGCGGCCTCCTCGGGGGCGGGGTGCCCGATCAGCGCGGCGGCGCCTCGGATCCAGGGCTCCGGGTCGGCGCCAGCCTTGGCGCGTTTGCCGGACAGCCCGTAGCCGCCCGCGCGGGTACGGACGAGCTCGTCGACCCCGGTGCGCCCCGAGGCGAGCAAGAGGAGCTCGAAGCGCTCGGGCTTGGCGAGGGAGAGCTGGAAGAGCAGCGGATCGACGTCGCCGGGGTCGAGGCGGGCGAAGCTGACGACCACCTGCGGCTTGTCCTGGCTCAGAGTCTTCGCCTCGACCGCGTCGCCGCCGGCCAGGGGGCCGCCGTCGCGCACCCGGGCGTGGCCCGCGCGGACGCGGGAGATGTCGCCCGCCAACATCGGATCGGGCACGACCAGGTCGTCGAAGTCCACCTGCCGCCACTCGGGGTCGAGGTGATAGTCGCCGTCGACCGCCACGCGGACGGCCTGTGGCCAGACGGCGTGGATCTTGGGAAAGACCGCCTGGGCGACGGCGGGATCGACGGTGACGACCGCGTCGATGGTGCCCTCGACCTCGCGCAGCTGAGACACGAGCCACCCCTCGGCGCCGGGGGGCTCGTCCCTGCGGAGGGTGCTCACGAGGTCTCGGGCGAGGCGCTTGAGCTCCGAGAAGCTCGGCACCGCCTCGTCGCGCCCCTTGGGTGCCGCCTTCGGGACGGGCAGCGGGATCACCTCGGCGCCGGCCTCGCGCAGGGCCGCGACGAGGCGGGCGAAGGCCCGCGGGATAGGGTCACCGGCGGCGGTGACGGCCAAGATGCGCTGCTTCTGGGTGAGGCTTTGATGTTCCATGGCCGGATTCTAGGCCCCCGCCGCCTCACCGGCAACGGCGCCGGCACCTCGCCGGCGGAGGCGAGCGATCCGCGCCTCCAGGCGCGCCACCCTGCGGTCTGCGCCGGCCTCGGCCCCGATCCGCGCGGCGCGGCGGGCGGCGTCCAGCGCGCCCTCGAGGTCGCGGCGGCGCTCGAGGACGATGGCGAGCTGGGTCCAGCCGGCGGCGTCGTCCTGGGCACAGGCGAGCTGGGCCCGGAGGGCGGCCTCGCGGCTCGCGTGATCGCCACGGCGCCGATAGCAGGCCGCCCGCAGGGCGTGGGCTTCGGCGAGGTCGAGCCCGGCGAGGGCGTCGAGGGCTGCGCCGAGGGCGCGGCGACGGAACAAAAGGCGCCCGAGGTTCAACGCGACTCGGGCGTCTCGGCAGGCGCCCGGGCGGCTGATCGTGACGAGGCGCTCGGCCAGGGTGACCATCGACAGGATGTCGACACGGTTGTGCTCGACGACCTTGGCCATGGGGCGTGGATCCCCGCGGCGGAGCCAGGCCAGCCAGCAGCTCGGCACCAGCTCGCCCGGGACGTCGTCTTCGCGGGTGACCCCGAGGAGCTGGTGCTCGAGGGTGCTCAGCCGCGTGTCCTTCCAGGCGTTGCGATAGAGGCTGCGCGATAGGTGCAAGAGATCGAGGTGGGGCCGCAGCTTCAGCGCGGCGGCGGGCCCGGCATAGAGCCGATGCATCACCAGGCGCGCCTGTAGGACGGTCAGGTCGTAGCTCTTGCCGTTGAAGCTCACGAGGAAGTCGAAGCGCTCGAGGAGCTCACGCAGATGCAGGAGCAGCGCGCGCTCGTCGGCGTGGTCGCGTAGGACCAGGAGCCGGAGGATGAAGGCGTCGCCCTCGCGGAAGCCGACCCCGACGACGAAGGCCAAGGTGCCCGCGCCGTGGTCGAGGCCCGTCGCCTCGATGTCGAGGAACAGGGCGCGAGACGGGTCGAAGCCTGTGAGCCGGGGGTCGCCGGTGAGCGTCACGAGGTGGTCCGTCGGCGCGTCGAAGAGCGCCCCCAGGGCCAGGGCGCCGTGCAGGCCCTCGAGGGGCATACGCTCCTCGACGACGTAGACGGGGCCAGCCTCGGTGGACAGCTCCTCGCCTGGGATGGCGTCGGCCCATGGGGGGGCGGGGCCGGGCGCGTCGAGGAGCGCGAGGTGGGGCGCCTGGCGCTGCCGCACCCGCGCGAGGGCTTCGGAGATGGCGCTGCATCGGGGTGCGGGCGCGGCGGCCGATCCGGCCGGCGCCGGGTCGGTTGATGCCGGCACCTGGTCGGGGGTCGCGTCGAGGGCGCGTCGGAGCCTGGCGCCGAGACCCTTCAAGCGGTGGCGGCGGCGGCCGCGCGGGCGGGCAGGGGCGCTGGTGACCTGGTCGGCGTGGCGGTGGCCTCGGCGCGGGCGGCGGCCTCGAGCTCGCCGAGGAGCA
>PDWJ01007523.1_pt1 | contig 15487 bp, 8 predicted proteins | sample 1430881 | NCBI WGS metagenome assembly PDWJ01 (sample SAMN01162460, study PRJNA174530) | Oral metagenome, whole genome shotgun sequencing project. | biome: Marine environment; feature: Marine mammal; material: Swab sample of the gingival sulcus; isolation source: swab sample of gingival sulcus... | reverse complement strand
GTCATTGGCACCCACGGCAAGGGCACCGTGTCGGGTGCTATCACCTGGATCCTCGAGACCGCGGGCCGCCAGCCTGGCTTCATCATCGGCGGCCTGCTCGAGGACCTCGGCAAGATCAACGCCCGCGTGACCGGCAGCCGCTACCTCGTCGCCGAGGTCGACGAGTCCGACGGCTCGCTCACCAACGTGCGTCCCACCGTCGCCGTCGTGAACAACCTCGAGGCCGACCACCTCAACTACTATGACAGCCTCGAGCACGTGCAGGACACCGTCGTCGCGGCCCTCAACGACAACCCCCGCCTCGAGCGCGTCGTCGTCAACCACGACGATCCCGGCGCGCGGGCGATCATCGACCGCGTCGACGCGCCGGTGACCACCTTTGGGCGGGGGGAGGGCGCCGACGTGCGCGGCCTCGACGCGACGGCCAACATCCACGGTGGCCGCTGCGATGTCGTGGCCCACGGCGCCGCGCTGGGCGAGCTGCGCACGGCGCTCCCGGGCCTGTACAACCTCGACAACGGCCTGGCGGCCTGCGCGGCGGCGCTGCACCTCGACGTGCCCTTCGAGGCCATCGCAAAGGCCCTGGGCACCTTCTCGGGCCTCGAGAACCGCTTCACCGTGGTCCAGGTCGGCGGCCGCAAGATCATCAAGGACTACATCAGCCACCCGACCGGTATCCGGCGCGTCCTCCAGGCCGCGGCCACCGACAAGGGGCACATCACGGCGGTCTTCAAGCCGTACCGCTTCACCATGATCAACTACCTTCAGGACGACTACGCCGAAGCCTTCCACGACGCCGACCACACGGTGATCACCGAACTGTACACTGCCGGCGAGGTGCCCATCCCGGGCATCGACACCGAGTTCCTTTGCGACAAGATCCGCAGCCGCGGGCCCGAGGTCAGCTACGTGCAGGAGATGGACGACATCATCCCTTTGCTCCACGCCCGCGTCGTTGAAGGCGGGCAGGTCATCTTCTTCGGCGGCGACGACCTCTTCCGTCTGGCCGACCGCTACGCCCAGGAGCTCGCCGCCGGGAGCCGCGCATGAAGGTCAGCGGACAGCGCTTCAGCGTGGTCGGCGCCGGCCGCAGCGGGATCGCGGCGGCCAACGTGCTGGCCACCCGCGGCGGCGACGTGGTGCTCTTCGAGGCGCGGGCCACGGCCCCCCGCCCCGCCAACCTCCACCCGGCGGTCGCCTTTGAGGCCGGCACCAACAGCGTTCGGCCCGGCGACGTCGCGGTCTTGAGCCCCGGCATCAAAGAGGTCTCCCCGGTGCGCGGCCAGATCGCCGCGGCCGCGGGCGAGGTCATCGGCGAGGTCGAGCTCTTCTATCGCCTCTGCCCCGCCCCGATCCTGGCGATCACCGGCACCGACGGCAAGAGCACGACCACCACGATGCTCGGCGAGATCGCCGCCCGCCACCAGGCGGGCGTCTTCGTCGGCGGCAACCTCGGAAACCCCCTGTGCGAGGGCCTCGACGACCTCACGCCCTCGTCCCTCGTGGTGGCGGAGATCAGCGGCTTCCAGCTGACGACCTGTGTGTCCTTCCGCCCGCGGGTCGCCATCCTCACCAACATCGCCGAGGACCACGTCGACTACCACGGCAGCATGGAGGCCTATCAAGCCGCCAAGCGGCGCGTCTTCCGCGAGATGACCGCAGAGGACGTCCTCATCCTCAACGCCGACGACCCGGCGATCTCCGCCTGGGAGCGCCCCGAGGCGCCCACGGTGCTCAGGTTCTCGCTCACCGACCCCGGCGCCGACGCCTGGTACGCGGGGCGGTGCCTATGGATCCGCGTCGACGGCGAGGCCAAGCCGCTCATGAAGCGCTCGGACCTGTCGTTGCTCGGCCGCCACAACGTCGCCAACGCCCTCGCCGCGGCGCTGGCCGCCTCGCGCTGGGGGATCCCCTTCGAGGCGATCAAGGGCGCCCTGGGCGCCTATCGGCCGCTGCCCCACCGGCTCGCCACCGTCGCCACGGTGGGCGGCGTCCGCTGGGTCAACGACAGCAAGGCCACCAACCCCAACGCCGCCTCGGCCGGCATCCGCGCCATCGAGGACCAGCCGCTCGTGCTCCTCGCGGGCGGCTCCGACAAGGACAGCGACTTCAGCGCCCTCGGCGCCCTCATCCGCGAGCGCACCAAGGCTGCCGTGCTCTTCGGCGCCACCCGCCACGCCATCGCCAAGGCCATCGGAGAGGGCCACCCGGTCATCGTGGTCGAGACCCTCCCCGAGGCCGTCGCGGCGGCGCGCGACCTGGCCAAGCCGGGCGAGACCGTGCTCCTGAGCCCGGCCTGCGCGAGCTTCGACCAGTTCCGCAGCTACGAGCATCGGGGCGAGGTCTTTGCCGAGCTCATCGGGGGCTCGTAGGTCCGTGGCCCTTCGAAAGCGCCCGGATCTACGGGTAGACGTCTGAGTCAACCGTTTTGAGGGTCGACGGGCCCAGGGCTGTTGTCTACAGTCCCGCCTCCGAAGAGGTGAGGCTGATGCTGGACAAACTCGAAGCGGTCCTCGGCGAGGCCCGAGGCGCACTCTCCGAGGTCGACCGCGAGGACGCGCTGCGCGACATCGAGGTGAGGTTCCTCGGCAAGAAGGGCGCCCTGACGGCCTTGATGAAGGGGATGCGCGACGTCCCCAAGGCTGACAAGCCCAAGGTCGGCCAAAAGGTCAACCAGGTGCGCGGCGACATCAAGGCCGCCATCCAGGTTCGCCGCGACGAGCTCGAGGCCGCCCGGATCGCGGCCCTGTGCGAAGACCCGGACTTCGACGCGACCCTGCCGGTGCGGCCCGTGGACGCGCCCCGCGTCGGCGCCATGCACCCGCTGACGCTGGTGTCGGGTCACATCGAGGACGCCTTCCGCGCGATGGGCTTCCACATCCTCGACTACCCCGAGGCCGAGACGGAGTTTCACAACTTCGACGCCCTCAACATCCCCGCGGCCCACCCCGCCCGGGACATGCAGGACACGTTCTGGACCCAGGACGGCAACCTGCTGCGGACCCACACGTCCACGGGCCAGGTGCGCACCATGCGTGCGCTGAAGCCGCCGCTGCGGGCCATCTTCCCGGGCCGTGTCTTCCGCTACGAGGCGGTCGACGCCTCCCACGAGCACACCTTCCACCAGTGCGAGGGGCTGATGGTCGACCGCAACGTGTCGGTCGCCAACCTCATCCACTCGATGAAGACCTTGCTGTCGAGCATCTTCGAGCGTGACGTTACCGTCCGCCTGCGCCCTGGCTACTTCCCCTTCGTCGAGCCAGGCTTCGAGCTCGACATCCAGTGCCAGGTCTGCGGCGGCCCGGGCTGCTCGGTCTGCAAGCACAGCGGCTGGGTGGAGCTGCTCCCCTGCGGCCTGGTCCACCCGAACGTCCTGCGCGCCGGCGGCCTCGACCCCGACGAGTGGGAGGGCTGGGCCTTTGGCCTCGGCCTGAGCCGCCTCGTCATGATGAAGTACCAGATCGAGGACATCCGCCACATCCTGGGCGGCGACCTGCGGTTCATCTCGCAGTTCAGGGAGGGCTGAGCCCATGTTCATCTCCTGCAACTGGCTCTCCCGCCACGTGGATCTCAGCGGCGTCGACCTCGACGAGCTGGGCGACCGCTTCACCCTCTCCGTCGCCGAGCTCGAGGGCGTCGTCCATGTGGGCGGGCACCTCGACGCGCACGTCGTCGTCGGCCACGTCCTCGAGGTCGCGGCCATCGAGGGCAAGAAGGTGCGCTTGACAAAGGTCGACACCGGCGCCCACGGCGTCCGGCCCATCATCTGCGGCGCCCCCAACGTCGCCGCCGGTCAGCGCGTCCCCGTGGCCCTGCCGGGCGCGAACCTCGATGGCTTCGAGATCAAGGTCGCCAAGGTCGCGGGCGTCGAGTCCCACGGCATGATCTGCAGCGAGAAGGAGCTCGGGATCGGCGACGGCCATGAGGGCATCATGGTGCTCACCGAGGACGCCGCCCCCGGCACGCCCATCGCCGAGCTCTGGGACGTCGCCGACACCCTCTTCGAGGTCGACAACAAGTCCCTCACCCACCGCCCCGACCTCTGGGGCCACCGCGGCATCGCCCGCGAGGTGGCGGCGCTCCTCGATCGCCCGCTCAGGCCCCTGGAGCTCGAGGTCCCCTTCACCGAGGACCGCCCGCTCACGGTGCGCGTCGAGGACCCCGTCGGCTGCCCACGCTACAGCGCCGTGTGCCTGTCCGGCGTGTCGATCGCGCCGTCCCCGATGTGGATGCGCCTGCTGCTGCACCGGGTCGGCACCCGCCCCATCAACAACGTCGTCGACGCCACCAACTTCGTGATGCTCGACCTCGGCAACCCGCTCCACGCCTTCGATCGGCGCCAGATCGCCGACGACACCATCGTCGTGCGCCGCGCCACCGAGGGCGAGGTCTTCGTCACCCTCGACGAGCAGGAGCACGCCGTCGGCCCCGACGACCTCCTCATCGCCGACGCCTCCCGCGGCGTAGCCCTCGCCGGCGTCATGGGCGGCCTCAACTCCGAGATCAAGGACGACACCGCCGATGTCATCCTGGAGGCCGCCAACTTCGACGCGGCCCTCATCCGGATGACCGCGCAGCGCCTCGGCATCCGCACCGAGTCCTCGGCGCGCTTCGAAAAGAGCCTCGACCCGCGCCTTGTCGAAGACGCCTCGCGCGCCTTCTGCCGCCTCGCCCTGGAGCTCTGCCCCGACGCCCGCGTCACCTCGAGCTTGCACGACGTCGCCGCGCCCTACCCGGCGCCGACGATCATCCGCCTCGACACCGCCAAGGTTGACCGCCGCTGCGGCGTCGACCTCGGCGAGGACGGCGTCCGCAAGATCCTCGAGAACCTCGACTTCGGCGTCGAGGCCCTTGGCGCAGGCGTCCTCTCGGTCACGGTGCCGACCTATCGGGCGACCAAGGACATCGCCATCCCCGAGGACCTCATCGAGGAGGTCGGGCGCATCTACGGCTACGACAACGTCACGCCGCAGCCGCCGCTGGTGGCCCTCAACCAGCCCCACGACAACGCCCGTCGTCGCTTCGAGCAGCAAGTCCGCAGCTACCTCTCCTTGGCCGCCGGCCACGACGAGGTCCAGACCTACTCCTTCGACTTCGACCCGCTGCTCGAGCGCCTCGGCCTCGATCCGGGCGAGCGCGTCCTGCTCCGCAACCCCATCAGCGCCGAGATGCCGGCCATGCGCCGGTCGCTGGTGTCCAACCTCCTCGGGGTTGCCGAGCGCAGCGCCCGAAACTTCGACGACATCAGCGTCTACGAGCTGGGCCGCGTCTTCCACCCCAACCCCGGGGGCGTCGCGATCCAGCCCACGATGCTAGGCGCGCTGGTCGCCCGCGTTCTCCCCGAGGGTGACCCCAACGCGGCGCTCTTCTTCCACCTCAAGGGCGTGCTCGCCGGCCTCGCCGTCGCCGTCCACCGCGCCCCGCTGCGCCTTGTCCAAGGCGGCGTCGAAGCGGCCTGGGCCCACCCGGTGCGTCAGGCGCGCGTCCTCCTCGGCGACGCCGAGATCGGCCGCATCGCCGAGGTCCACCCGCTGACGATCAAGAAGCTCGACATCCGCCACCACGCGGCGGTCGTCGAGCTCGACCTCGACGCGTGGCGCGCCTCCGAGCCCGCGCCGCCGAGCTACCGCCCCCTGCCACGCTTCCCGGCCGTTTACCGCGACTTCGCGGTGGTGGTCGCCCGCGACACGCCCGCCGAGGCCGTGCGCGACGCCATCGCTGGCGCCTGTCCTGAGCTCATCCAAGACGTCGCCTTCCAGTCCGCCTACACCGGCGCGGGCGTTGCCGAGGGCCACAAGAGCCTCGCCTGGTCGGTCACCATGCGCCTCGACGATCGGACGCTCACCGACCCCGAGGTCCGCGACGTCGAGGCCAAGGTGTGGGCCTGCCTGACCGAGCGCGTCGGGGGGCGGCCGCGAGCCTGAGCTGAAGCCAATCGAAGTCTCCTGTCCGCGCCGCCGACAGGACCGAGACTCGCCGCGTCCGCAAAGCGGACCCGTCGGACGCGAGAGCGTGGGGGCGGCTGCCCTCGGCCTGTCCGGAGGGAGGCCGGCGCAGTGCGGCCCGCAGTCCGCGCCCGCGACCAGATAGAGCAGAGATCAGGCGAGCGACGCGTACCGGCGAAAGCGCTCGAACTTGCCTGCCCGCTGCTCGAACAGCGTCACCCCGGCGTCCCTGGCCGCACCCTCGATGACGGCCCGAGCCTTGTCGACGTCCAGGGTCTCGCACTCCACCTCGACCTCGACCTGACCTCCGGGGAAGGTCGTTCGGTCCACCTCGAGCACCAGCCCGTCAGCGTGGATCTCGTGGCGCCGATTGGTCATCTCCCCCAACACGCTCAGCGCCCGCACCGGGTGGTTGGCCCGCAGCCAGTCCATCGCCGGCCCGGCCAGGTCGACGAGGCCACGCTCACCTCGCTCGAAGGCACGCCACGCCTGTACAGGCACCGCTTGCTCTCGCTCCTCGGCGGTGAACACCCCCGCCTGGACAGCGGTCCGACGCTTGATCGTCATCACGATCTTGGCTAGCCGAGGCGGGTCCACGGTGACGTCCCACGCCTCGCGGACACGCACCATGACACGCGCCTCGGCCAGGACCGCGCCCGGGTCCTCGAGGTAGACGTTGCGCTGCTCCCGAACCGTCTCCGGCTCGGGCAGCACCGCCAGCAGGGCGCCCAGGCTCGATGGATCGTCGAGGCCGAGCTTGAGCTCGACCTCGACTGATGGCGACTGTGTCATCGCGTCACTCTATCCCTCTTGCAGCGCCTTGGCCTGCTCGACCCAACGCTTCTTGCGTATCTTGTCGGCGCTGACGCTGATCGCGCTCGCGAGCTCGCCGAGCTGGGCGGCGGTGATGTTGGCGAGCTGGCCGTAGCTGACGACGCCCGCGCTGTTCAGCCGCCTCTCGAGGGCCGGCCCGATGCCCTTGATCCGCTTGAGGTCGTCCTTGACGCCCTCGGGAGCGGGGGGGAGATAGGCCCCCTGCGCTGCTGGCGGGCGCTCCGCGGCGGCCTCGGCGGGCTTTTGTGCGGCGGCCTCGACGGGCTTTTGTGCAGCGGCCTCGACGGGCTTTTGTGCGGTGGCCTCGACGGGCTTTTGTGCAGCCGCCTCGACGGGCTTTTGTGCAGCCGCCTCGACGGGCTTTTGTGCAGCCGCCTCGACGGGCTTTTGTGCAGCGGCCTCGACGGGCTTTTGTGCGGCGGCTGTTGTGGTGGCCTCGACGGCCTCTCCCCGGCGACCACTGCCGACGGCGCGTAGTCCATCGTCTGCGGAGACAACCCTGGCGATCCGGGGGGCATTGGCGGCGGCACGAGCGGTTCATCAGGCACATCGTCGCCGGGCGCGTTGAAGACAGCGATCGCCTCTGTGGGCTCGTCCTCGTCATCGCTCGCGTCCTCGAGGTCGAGGTCGAAGACGGGCATCGCAACCGTCGCATCGCCCGCGTCGGCCCCCGCGACCTGCGTTTCGGCGATGGCGACAGCCTCGGGGGAAGTCTCGCCCGGAAGGTGCAAGGCCGTCGGCGCCTCGCCCGCCGCCTGCTCACCTGGCGGCGTCGTCGACGGCTCCGGCAAGACCTCGGCCTCGACGACACCTTGGGTCCGCGGCATCTCGAGCTGGCCTATCTTCTGCTGCGCCTTGACCAGATCCTGGGTGAGCCGGTCGATCGCGCCGTCCTGCTCCTCTAGCGAGCGCTCGGCGGCCTCGTAGGCCGCGCGCAGCCCGGTGATCTCCTCCTCGAGGCGGGCGATCACAGCGTCCTTATCGTGACCGGGATCGCCCTCGGTGACGATCTGCCCGCCCGACTCCAGGGTGGCCTTCAGCTCGGCGATCTCGGCCTCCAGCTGTGCCACCCGCGGCGCGTCGGGCGCCGCGGCCTCCAGCTCCCGGAGCCCCTTGTCCAGCTGCGAGATCGCCTCATCCTTCTCCGCGAGCCTCCGCTCCAGCTCGGCGACGGTGGCGTCGCCCGAGGCCTCCGCGCCGAGCGCCATCTCGGCGTCGCGCTGGCGGAGCTGCTCCTCCAGCGCCTTCACCCGCTCCTGCTGCTGGTTGAGCTCCTCGGCCATCTCCACCCGATAGCGAGAGGTCTCGTCGAGGTGGTTTCGAAGCTCGGCGATCTTCGCGTCGCGCTCGCTCAGCTTGCCCTGAAGCCCATCCCGCTCTGCCTCCAGCCCCGCAACCCGTTTGTCGAGCCGCTTGGTCGCCGTGCCATCGGTCGGCGCCACGTCGCCCGCCTTCGCGCCACCGGCGGCCTTGTGACCGCCGAACAGCGCCCAGCCGATGAGCACGCCCACGAGCGCCGCCCCCGCAAGGAAGGCGATGATCTCACCAATCAGGAACCCCATGGCTACTTGCCCCCTATGAGCCTGAACTCGACACGCCTGTTCAGGTGCCGCTTCTTCTTCGTGTTCGGGTAGCGCGGACGGTGGTAACCGAGCCCGGCGAACGTGACCTGCTTGGCGTCGACGCCCAGCGCGATGAGCCGCCTCCTGACGTTGAAGGCCCTACGGCGCGTCTTGCGGCGCAGGGCGTCGGGCTCGCCGTACGTGTCCATGAACGCCTCGACCATGACCTGGTCGTACTCACAGCGCGCGAGCAGCTTGGCCACGACCTGGAGCTTGGCGTCGCTGGCAGCCGTCGGGCGGTTACGCTTGTCGAAGGTGATGCGCTTTTCACCCTCGACCAGCCAGCGGAGGATGTCCTGACACTGCTCCATCGGGACACGGCTGGTCGCGCTGAAGTCGATCCCATGAGGCACGTCGCCCTGCACCACGGCGGCAAGCTCCGGGGGCAGGCCCGTGACCCGCGCGGCGGTCGCCGTGGGCGTGTCCGCTTCGGCGGCGACGGCGGTGTCCACCTGCACCGTCGTGTCGAGCTCCACCGCAGCGTCCACCTGCACCGTCGTGTCGAGCTCCGCCGCAGCGTCCACCTGCACCGTCGTGTCGAGCTCCGCCGCGGCGTCCACCTGCACCGTCGTGTCGAGCTCCGCCGCAGCGTCCACCTGCACCGTCGTGTCGAGCTCCACCGCGGTGTCCACGGCCGCCGCGGCGTCTTGTCGGGCTGCGGCCTCCTCATCGGTCGGCCCAGCGTCCGCGGTGGAGGGGGCCGCCGCGTCGACCGCTACGGGCTTGATGACCGGAGGCGTCACGGACAAGGCCAGGCCGAGCTTCACCGGCGAGGTGACCTGGCCCTTGAGGTAGTCGGTGATGGCCTGGCGCGCCCGCGCGTGCGGGGCGACGCCTTCAAGCTTAAGGGACCGATCGTCCACCTGGAGCTTGCCCTCGCTGGCCCGGCTGAGCGCCTGGAGCCCGGCGGCCACGAGCTTGACGAGCTCCTCGGGCGCGTCGCCGGCGCGCACCTCGAGGCCGCGTTGGTCCACGGACACGCCCTCGAAGGCCTTGGCGACCTTTTGTGCGATGCGCACGCGGAGGGCCTCCCCGGTGACGTGACCCGACAGCTCGAGGCGCCCCTGCGCCCAGGCCGCGGTCAGCGCGACGCGCTCGGACGCGGCGACGGGGCCGGCGTCAACGGGGCCGCGGTCAGGGGTCTGGACCTTGAGGCTGTCCACGTCCACGTCGCGGATGCCGGGGATGGCGGCGACGCGGCTGCGAGCGGTCTCCTTGAGGTTGGCCGTGGGGACCGCGCCTGACAGATATGCGTTGCGACCATCCAGCTCGACGGTCACGCCCATGGCGTTGATGTTGTCCAGCGCGGCCAGCGCGCGCTCCTGCAAGATCTGTGGGATCTCTTTCGAGTACCGCTGAACGACGTAGTAGCCTCCCATGATGAGCACGGCGAGGCCCACCAACGCAATCAGTCTGCGCATCTAATGCTCCGGGACGTCAGAGAGAAGCGCCAGCCGAACGACCGCCGGCCGCCGCAGGCGAGACGGCTCGGAAGGTCTGCGAACCGTGGTGGCATCTAGCGGGAGGTAGCAGGAAACAAGCATGAGGATTGTCCCTACCTTGAGACGGATTTCGTGCCTTGTCCACCCCTGCCACCCCTGGCGCTCGTGCCCAGGGCGCACCGGCGCCGACCGCCTCCGATCCGGGCCCAATGGTCTCGGCCGACGGCCTCGTCGCCGGGGCTGTCAGCGCGTTCGGCCCGGCACAGCCGCCGCTCAGAGGTCTGTACGCGGCCCTTGGACGACGATGGGGAGACCCAGCACCGAGCCTTCCGACCGCACCTCCCGCGCGTCCGCCGGCGGTGGCTGAGGGCCCCCGATCGAGACCACCCACTGCGCGGCCTTGGCGTCGGCCCAGCGCAGGGGCAGCTCCAAGTGGTCACGGGCGACGTCGAGCGCCGGGCGGAGCTGGTCGGGGTGCGGCCCGAGGTGCACGAGGGCGTCGGGTGTGTCGCGCGCGATCGCGCGCAGGAGCCCGACGGGGACGGGCCGCAGCAGCGATGCCCCGGTGCCCGCCCACGGCGCCGGCGGCGCCCCCACGGCGGTGGTGATGACCGCGGGCGCAAGCAGCGCCGCGATGGTCAGGGGTGCCGCGATACTGGCCCGCGAGGGCCACGCCCGGGCCAGCCACGCCGAGAGCTCGCGCACGCCCTGCGCGCAGACGATGGCCGATGGGACCCACAGCATCGGCATCAGCGACAGGCGCCCCCCGAACAGGCCGCCGTCGGCGGCGCCGCCGAGCATCAAGGTCACCCACGCCAGCAGCGGGAACCACAGGGCGTCACGGCCCCGCCGCGCCGCCCGCGCCACCCCGGCGACGAAGGCGACCGTCAGGGGGACGGCGTGCCATCCGGCCCACTGGGCCAGCGCGGCCCAGCCCATCGCCGCGCGATCGGTGGCTTGGTCGTAGACCACCCCGGCGACGTCGTAGGGCGGGTTGAAGATCCAGCCGTTGTCGATCAGCCAGGCGCCCAAATGCCTGCCCGTGTCCTCCCAGGTGGGCGGCCACAGGGCGACCAGGGTGAGCACGGCGACCACCGGCACCGCGAAGAGCGTCATCGGCGCGGAGGGCAGCGCGAGCTCGCCGCGGGGACAGCCTTGGCCGGCTTCGGGCGGTGACGCGTCGCCGGCGCGGGCGATGGCGAACGCGACGAAGACGGCGATGATCAGGTAGGCGGCCGTTGGGTGGACCCCGAGGGCGAGCCCGAGGGCGAGCCCGACGGCGAGGCCTCCGGCGCGCGCGGGGCCCGTGAGGCGCGCGGTGGCCGCGACCAGGAGCGCCATCGTCAGCGCGGCCGCGGCTCCGTAGCCCGCCGCCCCAGCGGCGACGAGGGCGCCTGGCTGCAAGAGGAGCCCCCCGGCGGCGACCACGGCGACGACGCGGTCGCGGCGCCACAGCCCTGCCCACAGCACGACGGCGGCGAGCGCCAGGGCGGCGGCGGCCCCGGTAGCAGCGCGGGTGGCGTTGGTGGCCTCGGCGGCGGTCGGGGCCAGCATCACGGAGACGGCCGCGAGCCACTTCGGCACAGGGGCCTCAGCGACGGCGCGTCGCCACCCGTGCTCCTTGGGGAGCAAGGCCGCGCGGGCCTGCTCTGGGGCGACCTCGAAGCCGGCGACGAGCCGGTCTCGGGGCCCGACCTCGGCGTCCTGGGTCAGGGCCTCGGCCAGGCGGACGCCGGCGTCGAGGGCGTCCACCTCGGGCGCGGTGAGCACGTCGGCGTTCCCGACGGTCAGCCGCAGCAGCGCCGTCAGCAAGAGCCACAGGACCAGGCCGTGCCAGATTCTCACTCGCGGTCGCGCCTCCCACGCCGCCCGAGGGCCGGCCGGCGATAGCCAAAGGTCGAAGCTATACCAGCTGAAGCCGCGCCAGGCGACGGCGATTGACAGTCACTTGGACCTTGCGTAAGGTCCGCGCCACGTTCGTCCCTCCCATGGGTGTGGATCGAACGCCCTGATTCCATTTCGACCGGGTGTCGTTTGCGCAAGGTTCGATCGCGAGCTTGTCAGAGCCGCGCTTCCCAGGTGCCTGGGGACAGCGACGCTGCGACGCGCGCAGGCGCCACCCGGCGAGTGAGCAGGCCTTTGTATCTTGCGTCCCTCGTAGGGGCGTTGGCGCTCGCGCTCCTGCTGGTGCAGGGGAGCGGCTGCGGCAGCGACCCGGTCTGTCCGCTCGGCGCGTCAGGTTCCAACTGCGAGCTGATGGGCGAGCTCGGGTCGGCACCCGACGTGCCGGTTGGCGCGGACACCGCGGGCGACGCATCCACCCTTGAAGACGCGAATGACTCGGTCGAGGACCCCGAGGTCCTCGGCTCCGACACACAAACCGCAGACACGAACGACGCCTCTGAGACCGAGGGGGATGACGCCGCGAGCGACGATGCCGCGGGCGCCCCTGAAGGCGAAGGCGCAGACCAGACGCCGAACGCGGACGCGAGCGACAGCGGTGGCAGCAGCACGCCAGGAGACGGTGCGGGTGCGAGCGGAGCGCGGGGGACGGCCCCCGGCGCCCATCAGCCCCCCCGTCTGTCCCGGCGCCGCGCCTAGCCGGCCGGCCCACCAGGCCGCCCGATCGCTGAACGCCGCTCGTCGTCCCGCGCACCGCGGAGCGGCTCTGGGGAGGTCCGAAACCATGGGTGAGAAGCTCCTCATCAACGTAGCTTACGAAGAGACGCGCGTGGCGCTCGTCGAGGCTGGCAAGATCCAGAACCTCGAGATCGACACCTCGCGCGTCGACAACAACAAGGGCAACATCTACAAGGGCGTCGTTCACCGCGTGAACGCCAGCCTGCAGGCGGCCTTCGTCGACTATGGCGCAGAGAAGCAAGGCTTTCTGCCGCTGTCCGAGATCCACCCGCGCTACTATCCCAAGGCGCTCAAGGGCAAGAAGGTCCCCATCCAGGAGGTGCTGGTCCAGGGCCAGGAGCTCATGGTCCAGGTGGTCAAGGACGAGATCGGCAACAAGGGCGCGAGCCTGACGACCCACGTCTCGCTGCCGGGCCGCTACGTCGTCTTGATGTACGAGTCCGACAAGACCGGCATCTCGCGCCGCGTGCCCAACGATGAGCGCCAGCGCCTCAAGAAGCTCATCGCCTCCCTCGAGCTGCCCGAGGCCTTCGGGGTCATCGTGCGCACGGCGGGCATCGGTTGCGACGAGGACGAGCTCGTCCAGGATCTCGAGTACCTCAAGCGCCTGTGGGACAACCTCCAGGAGCGCTTCCGTGGGTTCCGCGGCGCCGGCCTCATCCACCAGGAGCGGTCCATCGCGCTGCGTTTCATCCGCGACTACGGCCACCACGGGATCGACGAGATCATCGTCGACAACAAGGAGGGCTACCAGGAGATCGTCGACTTCTGCACGGCGTTCGCGGCGGATCTCAAGCCGCGCGTCCGCTTCTACGACGACAGTCGGCCGCTGTTCTCGCGGTACCAGATCGAGGATCAGATCGACGACATCTTCGCGCGGCGCATCGACCTGCCGTCGGGTGGCTCGATCGTCATCGACCAGGCCGAAGCCCTGGTGGCCATCGACGTGAACTCGGGGCGGGTCAAGACCGACGACATCGAGCAGACCGCGCTCACGACGAACCTCGAGGCGGCGGCGGAGATCGCGCGGCAGCTTCGAATCCGCGATCGCGGCGGCCTCATCGTCGTCGACTTCATCGACATGCGGGACAAGGGCAATGTCCGCAAGGTCGAGCAGGCCGTGCGCGACGCCTTTTCGACCGACAAGGCGAAGGTGAAGCTGAGCCGTCTGAGCGAGTTCGGTCTGATGGAGATCAGCCGTCAGCGCCTGCAGAGCTCGGTGATGAAGGGCAGCTTCACGCCCTGCCACGCCTGCGGCGGCACCGGCCAGGTGCGCTCGGTCGAGTCCAGCGCCCTGTATCTGCTGCGCCGGATCAAGGAGACGGTCATCCGCGGCAACTACATGCACGCCGAGGCGCGTATGCCCGTGCAGATCGCCAACTACGTGCTGAACCGCAAGCGGCGCGACCTGCTGGATCTCGAGCTGCAGACCCAGACCGGCATCGCCGTGCACGCCGAGCAGGGCTGCCCGCCGATGACGGCCTATGTGGAGCTGCTGACGCGCCCCGGCAAGTCGAAGCGGCCGCGGCGCATCCTGCAGACGATCGACCTCGTGCGTAGCGATGTGGACAAGCGCGACATCGAGGACGATGACAAGTACCTCCTCACCGTCGCCGAGGTCCGCGCCGGCTGGACTCCGGCGCAGCCCCTGGGCGGCGGCAAGGGGACGCCCGGAGACAACCGCGAGCTCGAGGCGGAGATGGCGCGCGAGGCCGAGCTCCGCCAGGCCCAGCGCGAGGCGGACGCCTCCCTGCGCCTGCAGAAGGAGCTCGCCGAGCGCACCAAGATGCTCGAAGCCGAAAAGGCCCTCGCGGCCGAGAAGCAGCGCATCGCCCGCGAGAACCTCAACCTCTGGGGTCGGCTCAAGGCGTTCTTCGTCGGGATGCCCGAGCCGGAGCCGGAGCCCGAGCCGGAGCCCGAGCCCGAGCCCGAGCCCCGGCGGCGTCAGGAGCCGAGGAAACGGCCGCCCCGTGACCCGCGTGAGCGGCGGCGCGGTGGCCGTGACGGCGGCCGCGGCGGAAGGTCGCGCTCCAGGTCCGAGGGGGACAGCGACGGGAGCTCGTCGCGGCGCCGCTCGAAGGCGAGCGACGGCGATGACGGCGGCTCGGCGAAGGGTCGTCCCTCGCGCAACCGCCGCAACGGCGGCGGAGACGGCGCCGTGAAGGGTGAAGGTCAGCGCTCGTCGCGGTCGCCGTCCAGCGCCCGCGGGCAGAGCCAGGACGCCGACAAGGAGAAGAAGGAGGCCGCGGCGGCCCCTCCGGGCACGGGCGAGACGGCCAGCGGGGGCGACGGGGGAGAGGACGGCGTGAAGAAGAAGCGCCGCCGCCGTCGCCGCCGTCGTAGCAAGAAGCCTGAGGGGGCCGAGGGCGCAGAGGGCACCAGCGGCGAGCAGGGAGCTCAGGGCGGCGTCGCCGAGCGCGAGCCCAGAAAAGACCGTGGCGCGGACGACCGCCGAGGCGGCAGTGACCGCAAAGGCAGCGGCGAGGACAGGCCGAGGTCCGGGTCGGAGCCCGCGGCGCGCAAGAGCGGCGGCGGCGGCGCTGCCAAGGACGCAGGGCGATCGAGCGGTCGCGGACGACGCAGCCCCAGCGACGGCGGCGCCGCGCCCAAGGTCGACGCCAAGCCCAAGGCGGAGGCCAAGCCGTCGGTGCCCAAGGCCGGCGGCGTCATCGACCTGCGCGGCGGCGTCATCGACCTGCGCGGGGGCAAGCCCAAGGCCCAGGCCGCGCCGAAGTCCGACGCCAAGCCGGCGCCGAAGCCCGACGCCAAGCCGGCGCCGAAGCCCGACGCCAAGCCGGCGCCGAGCGGTGAGAAGAAGGCGACTGCCTCCGCGAAGAAGACGGCGAAGTCGGCAGCCGCGAAGAAGACGGCGAAGTCGGCAGCCGCGAAGAAGACGGGCAAGTCGGCAGCCGCGAAGAAGACGGCGAAGTCGGCAGCCGCGAAGAAGACGGCGAAGTCGGCAGCCGCGAAGAAGGCGGGCAAGTCGGCAGCCGCGAAGAAGGCG
>PDWJ01003332.1_pt1 | contig 15490 bp, 22 predicted proteins | sample 1430881 | NCBI WGS metagenome assembly PDWJ01 (sample SAMN01162460, study PRJNA174530) | Oral metagenome, whole genome shotgun sequencing project. | biome: Marine environment; feature: Marine mammal; material: Swab sample of the gingival sulcus; isolation source: swab sample of gingival sulcus... | reverse complement strand
TTTTTATGACTTCGAAAATCGTCATATTTTACAATTGATTAAACTTTTCAAGAAATACCGCCTCTTCCTCATCAGACAATTTGTTAATCTTAGCGATTAAGCTCTTATCCGTGATAGTAGCCGACGTTTCTTTTCCCATTTCGTTCAAAATGGCAATAACTGCCGATTTCGATTTGGTTTCACCATTGATAGTGATGTTCTCATCACCTTCAATCTCTGAACTATCCACCTCGATAGCTTCTTCTGTGTTCAAGATATAGATACTATCTACATCATTAAGAACAGGACAAGCATTAGCCTGTGAGCTGGTATATTCTCGAAGTGCCGGACGGTTTACGCTATATTTTGAAATCAAAATAAAGTTGTCCACTTTTTGATATTCAACGCCCGATACAGAATGGTTTTCCTCTGCTAATGAGCCATAATCCAAATCACCAACATTTAAGGAGTTCAAGAAAGTAACTGCATCAGCTTTCCAAGGATTAGCAGATACGTGTTTTCCGTTGGCATCTTCAACGATACAAGTGCGGTCAATTACCACGATAGTAATACCGTATTCATCGTTCAAGAACTCATTAACCTTACTTAATGTTGGACGCTGAACGGTTGCATTTGCGTCAATAAATGACGCGTACCCAGCTTTCACTTGCTTATTGTCTCTGAATTTTCGAGCCAAAGTCTTACCCATTAAGATAAACTTAGGACTATCTCCATTTTCGCTCGCTCTATCCAATACACGCTCGATGTCGTCTAATGGTTTAGCATCGGGAGATGACCATTTCAGCTCTGCCCCAAAAATATTATTGGTTGGAATTTGGTAATCCAAGCGAACCTCAACACCATTGTTGTTCTTGTCAGAGATAGATGTAACACCAGTTGATAATGCTTGTAGCATCATAAATTCGATACGTTCGTGAACACCAACCGTACAAGCTTTTACATCAGCAAATAACTTTTTCACAACTTCGGTTTCAAGACCACCTTTGGCAATCATTGTATCCAAATCGGACAAATCTTTTTCGCTCAAATATTTCTCCATGCCAATCTTAGGAATGCTACCATCGGCAACCTCAATAACTCCACGCTTTTTTAAAGGAAGCGATGAGTCCATAGCTACCACGTCAGCCATAACTCGATTATTTTTGCCTCTGATAGTTCTCCATGTTAAATCAACGGAAAAAACAGGCTTTAACCAACTTTTAAACAAGTAAGCAGGCTCTTCGCCTTTTTTCTCGTTCACTTTATTCTCAAGTGCTTTGGTGATTTTACCAAACCACTTTTTTACGTAATCTAAAAATCTTGATTCCTGCATACTACACGAAATTAATTAAGTTCAACTTCGTCTTCACACCCTCCGGAATATCGATACCCGATGTTTCCTTAAATGCTCTAACATTAACAGTTCCACGCACCATAATAGATGCAATAGGCTTTTCGGCTGCAACCGATGCGGTTAATATACCAACAGCCTTATTGGCATTTGAGCCATCTACTGGCATTGGTTTGTATTCATCACCATCCTTAATAATAGGATGCCCTGCAATAATTACCTTGTTAGGAAATCCACTCACGTCTAACGTGCGACCTCCTCTAACAGTCTCGAAGCAGTCGGTAACAATAATGCTATCGTTATCTGTCTTAACTGTTTCTCTTTTTTTAACTAAATCTACTTGTGCCATTTCTTTTGATTTTACATTTCATCTACAATCTTATCGGCAGCCTCATCGCTTACCTCTAAATCGGTGCGACCACCATTTGGCAAACCTCTGCGACCTGTTTCTTTTTGAATAGTTCCGTAAGTTTCTTCATACTCGCTTTCAAGTCCTTTAATTTGCTCATCTAAGTCTTCTTCAAGATTTAAGCGGTTAAGCCACTTTGATTGTAGGTTCTTGGGAAGTTTTGATTTCCCCATTAATTCTTTAGCCCCACTTAACTTTGTTTCAGTGTTGCTTTTTTTCTCAAAGCCTTCGACTTTCTCTTTTAGCTCCGTGATTACCTTTAGTAATTCAGCATTAGCATCGTCAGGCTTTGGGTCTTCGGGGTCTTTTCCTTTTCCCTTTTCAAGCTCTTTTAATTTCGCTTCAACTTCTTCTACTTTGGTCTTGTAGTTACCTACCCGACTATCAGCGAACGACTGAAACGATTTAAGCATAGATTCCGCCCCCTCTACTGCGGTTGCGATTTTGTCTTCTTCTGTTACAAATACAGCTAGCTGTGTTGCAACAGCTTCTAATTCTTTATTTGTGAACCCCAAATTCGCATATTTGGTTTTCAGTTGCGATAAAATTTTATCTTTCATTTTTCTTTTAATAAAAAAAAGAGGTATTGCCCGATATTACTCGTTCAATACCTCTTAATAGGTCTTACTCTGTTATGTTTTCTCTTATGCCTCCTGGTGAGTTTTACAATGCCTGCAATAGAACTTCACCTTTTGCTCTTTGCTTAATGGAGGTCTTATCTCTGCTGTAAAAGCATTACATACAGGACAAGTAATTCGCGTTCGCTCTTTATCGTCTATTCTTGGCATTTGTGAATAAATTAAATATCCATTGGATTATCTTAATATCCGCTACTCCGTTACTTGCTAAGCTGACCCCAAAACCCCATATAAGGGCGTGCAAAAACGGAATGCCAGCTAAAAACCCTAGGCTGAAATACCACCCGAACAGCGTAACAACAATTCCAACTAGCCACGATAACAGCTGCTTAATCCAATCGGGAGTTGAACTATCGAGTCGTAGCCCTCTTTTTACAAACTCGGTTATCACAGGGATAACGACTACGAGTGAGCCAAATGTGGCGAACACACCTACATAGTTCGTTGTCGAAACTTCTACTGCTCCTGATGCCTGTGCAAATAGCATTAACGGAACAGCTAATAGTGCGAATAAGCACGTAAACACTTTTAATAAAAACTTCATACTTTCTTTTAAAATTAGATTTATAAAATGATTGTTTTCGAATGCAAATATATAAATAAAACCTATAATAACACAAAAATAAATAGATTTTATAGATTAAATTGATAAAAAAAGACACCGACCATTACAGTCGATGTCTAATCAAACACAAATAAAAATCAAACATTGATAAAAATAAATATTTTTTGTATATTTGTGGTTGAATTTAACTGTAAATAAGGTAAAATGAAAACAAATGTTCTTGATATAATAATTCAAAGAGATTATACTGATGGTTCTGATGATGAATATAATCAGTGCTTGGTATCTTTTTACATGAGCTCTATGCAGCAAGGCAAAGAAAAGGAATTTACATCTCTTTTCAAGAAAGCTGAAAAAGAGCACAAAAGAATCATAATCGACCCAAAATTTGAAAAAGAAATGGATAATATTCTTTATACTGAAATTCCATTTAATAGACTTATCTTAGCTTAAGATTACTTATTACCCTTATTGTCTCATTATATAAATTAGGCATTAACTCCCTAAATATACTATTCCCTGCAAACGCATTTTCAAAACAATGAGCAATAAACTCGGCTTCTTTGTTTCCTTTTTTATTAAAATATGACCTTGTGTGCCCCGCACCATAATTAGGATTCAAAGACATTATTGCATCCAATACAGCACCTGTTTTTTCTACTGCATCATAATCTTTTTTTCTTGACGCCTCAAGGTACTTTAATTTAGCTTCTCTATCTATCTTTGCAAAATCTAATTCTTTTTTATACCTCCTCATTATTTTTTTAATCTCCTTGCTTTCTTTTAACCCTATGTGTGCATCAATAGCATGTCCATATTCATGGTAAACGACAGATTCTGACTTCCATTTGCTTTTTCTTCTCCTCGCATCAATAGGTATTCTTACTGTGTTATGATAAGGCGAGTAGTATGCTCCCTCCGCATTTATGCCTTTTAAATTTTCAAACACTAAAGGAGTATCCTTTTCGAGTAAGTAAAAAATATCCCTATCTATTTTCACTCCTAATTCTTTTTCATACGTCTTTATATTAATTGGAGTAATATTTTCCACACTCTTTTTGTATGCGTTCGATTTTGTTAATTTATTGATATATGTATTCCTTACATTATCTTTTTTAGGTGTCTTTACTGTTCTTTTGGCTACTTTTTTCGACACACTATTTTCCCACACCCCTTTATTATCCTTAAAGAAATACAAATCTTTCAGCTTATCTTTATTGCTATTTACATATTTCAATCTTTTTGCATCAACACCTTTAACTTTGTACTTACTCGGTATTTTACCGGTCTTTAAATACTTTTTAAATTCTTCTTTAGGCAGTAGTTTCGATTTAGTGTAACAAAAACAACTCGAATGAAATCCTGTGAAAACATAATCGCTTGGATAGTCCCCTACTAATTCATCGCAGATGTCGTACTTCGGGTGTGAGTGCGACAAGCACACGGTAACACCAACAACGAAAGGCATACGCTTACGCCTATCTACGTCGGCTATTCTGTAACCGATATTAATCTCATTTCTCGCCAACCGTAAAGTATTATTGTAACTGCTCCGATACACTCCTTGTCCGGGCTTGTAATTTCTTGCCGGATTACTTAATATTAATTTTCCATTTTTGTCCCGGATACGCCTAAAACGTCTATTTGGCTCTTTTAAATATTGTCGTAAATCTTTCGTTAATTCTGCAGTACTCCGACCGTCAGATAGTCCCTCTTTTAGGAACAAATCGATTTGCTCTTTTGCTTGCTCTGTGGTCTTCCACACCCTTTCAGATAACTTCTTATCTCTGCCGTATTTTAGATAATTATCAATTAACGTAGTATTCCGGTACATCATTGCCGAATATACCGGCTCCGGAACTTTTAGTCCAGCTAAATAAGAAGCCACCATCTTATCGCTGTGGTTTTGAGACAATGCCCAACTTTGCAATATCTTTTTTTCAATATGAGAACTTATGCGGATGTTATGAAGCTTCAACACATTGCCTACCTCCGCTTTTAGCTTCTCGTTTCCTTTCCAAATATTACCAGCATCGATATACTTGTATCTCCTCAATACAGGTGCTAATTCTTTAGCCAATAAAGAATACAACCGGTCGAGATGCCAACTCTCACCGGCGACTAAACTCATTAATTCTCTATGTTCTGCAGGGGGCATTAGATATTAAAACTTTCGTTAACTTTCGCTTTCTCTTCCTGTAATCGTTGAATTTCCTCTTCCTTGTTCTTGATTAAAGGATTAAGTTCTACTGCCGTAGGAGTTGATATAGCACCTATCCCTAAGCCTTCCATTAATAACTTAATGTAGCTTTCATCGCTCTTAGGCAAGATAGAATTAAACTTAACCGAATAAGTTGTATTTTCAATTTCTTCTAAAGATAAGCCGTTATATGGCGGTATTCTATTTTCCACAAGATAAGCCAAACCGCTTTTAATTACATTAACACAACGGTCAATCACAACTTCATAATCAGGTTCTGCGAACCGAGCCTTTAAAATCGCTGGTTGGTACATTAGTTCCATCGCTGTATTAGAGATATTACCTATTCCTTTCACGCTTTCAAAATTGGCGTTAATGGTTTGGGTTTGTTCATAAATAATACCTTTAAGAGTTTCCATCTCCAACTTGATAGCATTAACAGCGTTAGGAGCGGAAATAATATCTACATCACTTTGTATAACATTTCCGTGTTCTGTTTCGGCAATTTCTAACTTAATATAACGGGGATCTTTATTATCTTTGGTTACGTTTCCTACTACCTTGTATTTAGGCGAACCGAACTCATCATTAATGTCCGCTTGAATAGATAAAAGTACCTCGTAACGGTCAATAGCCCATTTAACATTATGCCATTCTACCTCATCTTGCTGCAAGAATACAACGGGTATTTTTCCGAACGGATTAGTTTGTGTTTCCTCTTCAATAAGCTTCCAGCCGTCGGAATTTTCCATCACATAAGTATTCTCATCGGTAAATAGGTGCATTCTATCCTTTTTATTGTACTTATACTTCCAACCAAACGCTGTCAAATCGCCGTATTCGTCAAAATAAGGCAATAGTAAGCCTTTTTCAAAACTTAACAATTTTGATTTGATTTCGTTTCGCTCATTGAAATAAAACACAATTGCTGCAATCTTTTCGGATTTCACAATTTTGGAAAAGTCCATTAATTTGGATTCCATTCTATTTTTTTGCCAAATCTTTTTGATTGCCTCCGATACGTCGTTATCTTCGCTTGGTTGCAATGTCGGGGGATTTCCTAACAAGTACGCAACGGCACTTGAAACAATATCTTGACAAAATGGAACAGATGCCCGATTAATGTCTTTTAATTGACCATCGTCTTTTTTCTTTTCGCGTCTGCCCGATTGGGTTAAACGCAGCTTTCTATCTCCGTGATACTCTTTGTATCCATCTTCCACGCCATCAACGGCTAAATTCTCTAATTTCTTAGCTAATTCTAAAATATTGCTTTCTTTTTTCATAATATTAAAATAATCCTAGACTACCTGCATCGTCTGTTCCGAATATTTGTTTACGTGGTTTTAAATCGAAATAGGCACGCATTAATAATAAGTCCCTCCAATCTGGCGAACGTCCCAAATCTTCTTTTACCTTGGCTTTCTTTACCACCGCTAATTTGTTTGTTACTTGGGGATTTCGCTCAATACTTGCAACCTCCTCAATTATCATTTCTCTATCGCTTGGAGAAATATCAGCGCTAATATTAGTCGTATTTTCATTTATCTTTTCCGCCAGCTTAAACAAACATTGCGTTTGTAAATTCTCATAAGCCGGTACATCTTGCTTATTTTGACTTACCACCTCTTTAAATGGTTTAGCGTTGTTCACAAATCCACAAATTCCGCAGTTATCTACAACACCGCCACCAACACCGTCCTCATCAGCTACGCATTTATTTTTTGCAATTTGATGCTTAGCTCGCAGAGCCTCAATACACGCTTGTATTTCCGTTGTTTTGCTTATGTCAAAACTTTTAACCTCAATTAAATCCCAATCATCCCAAACACCTATCCTTGCCTTATCACTTCCAAAGCGTGCAATATCAGCCGTGATATATTTATTACCTTTTCTAACTACATGGTTATTTTCAAAAATAGCCACTATGTCATCGTAACCACATAAAGCATAAGGGTTGTCGTCGTAATCCCAATTACCCTTTAATAATCTTTCTCTCTTAGCTTTATCTTTAGTTCTCTTTAGTCTTTCAATATAGCCGCTCTCGATAAATGGATTATCTTGCACGAAAGCCTGAAGGAACTTTTTAAGCACTCCTAAAGCCCCTTTTTTGAAGGGCTTATAAAATTCAGTGTACAACCAATTCTTTTTAGGGTTACACGTAATAAACAACTTAGCAACGATATTGTATTTATCATTGTAATGTCGTCCTATACGTGTCTTTAAAACATCGTAAGCACCGAAATTAATCTCTCCACCTTCTTCTATCCAGCCTCCAGTATATTCTGTACTTCCAAATCTTTCATACAATGGGTCTGATGGCTTATATTTTAATTCCAATAAATCAATGCGACTATCGTTTTCAAAAAGGATAAAGTTTTTTTGACCATTATACCTAAACATACCTTCGGCACCATAAGTTTTTGCCACTTTAAAGAAAGTTATCAATGTACTTTCAGTAATTCTCTTTAATTCCTCTCTGCCAATAAACCATTTTGTTCCAGGATAACACAAGCACATAAGCAAAAGCCAAGCACAACCAGTCCAAGACTTGGCACCGCCTGCGGCACCCCCATAGGTAAACTCTTCTGTTTTATCATCCGTTAATATTTGTAGAGCTTCTTCTTGCTTCTCATGCTTCTTTCCCTTGAGTACCGTAATGAAATCAAAACACCCCCTCTTAAATAACTCGATAGCTACATCAACAGGCTTTATGTCAATTTTCAGCTCTTGCATTCCAAAGTTGCATTAGTGTTTTCTCGTCTAATTGATTTAGATTTATTTGCGATTGCTTTTGTTCGTTATCTTTTTCATAGAAGCCAATATGGCGGGCAATCATTTCCATTGCTTTCTCTTTTGAGACAAATTGAAGCTCTACCACCTCCTCTATCATTGCATCACCCATAATTCTTGATGTTTTTTTATATTTCGTGATTAATCGCTTTACATCGTCAGGTAAGCTCTTTATTTCATCAGAAGACAAACCTATTGTTTTTGTAATGTCGGAGAAAGCCCAATTGTAGAGTTCTTTCAGTACATCCAATTGGGTTATTTTTAATTCGTTTGCTCTTTGCCTTTTTAATTGTTTGATGTAATTCTGAATCTTAACATTACTTAACAATCTACTAGCTTGTTGTTCTGCTGTTTTTGGGCTATAATCTGCCCTTATAGCTGCTTGTTTTGCATTTAAATCAACTATATATTCTTCACAGAATTTCGCCTGCTTCATTGTTATTTTATGTTTCTTCTTATTCATTATTGACAAACAAAAAAGAGAGGCACAACATAAGCTTTAACTTATGATATACCTCTCTTATAGGTTTCCTTAAAAATTATGGGTATAACTACTATTTATCCAAATACAAAGATAATAAAAATATTTATGTGTTCGATATTTTTAATTGTTTTTATCTATTTTAAATATATCTCTTATTATCAACCTCAAATGTCCATTCTGGTAAATCGCCATACTCATCTTCTTCAAACGCATTCTCTACTTCTTCGTAGTTTTAATAAAACCTTTTTTAAGCCTTTTTACAACTTGCTTAGGTTGGGTTATTTATGCTACTTTTCGACTGTAAAGCTTATTGTCTATTATTACAAATTCTTCACCCTCTGGGGTTAATAATTCTATAACCGCTTCTTCACCTTTATTTACTGCATTTATGAAAGTGTTCATTCTTTCTTCTGCTATCTCTTTTAAGAAATCAACGTCATAACCCATACATACCCATTCTGTGTAACTCTTAAAGTCGCTATAACCTATTACACTTAATATTCTCATTACTTTTTCATAGCTATTTACTTTACTTTCTAATGCTAACACTTTATCTCTTGTTGTCATCTCTTTTATTTTTAATTGTTATACTTTTTGTTTGTTTTGATGATGCAAATATATATCACATAGATATACTATGCAAATATTTTATATCTTTTTTTTTATATTTTTATTTAATTTAGAATACTTACAAATAAATCATATAGATATACAACTCTTTTTAATATCGGTATTATTGATATATATTTGCAGAATGAAACTAAGGATAAAGGATGTTGCATTGCGAAAAAAAGTAACAATGCGAGAAATAGCCAGTAGATTAAACACGAACTATCAGACTATAACACACTATAATAGTGGTTTTAGAACGCCCTCTATTGGGAAATTAGAGGAAATAGCTCAAATATTGAACTGTGAGATACACGAACTATTGGAAACTTCCGAAGATTATGCCCATTTTTACGATGATAAAACAGGTGAGTGGCTGGGAATAAGAAAGAAGTAAATACCTATTGGATGTTTAAAGACACATCCAAAGCATCACATAAAGTGCAAACAACATCTATTTTAGGAAAAATCAAATCTTTCTCTATTCTTTCTATTGTAGTGGCAGGAAAACCTGTTTTATCTGCTAAATCTTGAATAGATAGATTTCGTTCCAATCTTTTTGCTTTAAGTTTTCGAGCAATCTTTTTGCTTTGGGAATTATTCTTTTTGCTATCGATACTACCAACTCCGGCAAAGAAATCATGTTTTGCCAAATATTTGACGTTTTCGTTTTTTTCGATTTGAATATATTTGAAAAACGAGGATTCCGTTTTATGCCCAGTTAAAAGCATTATTCGAGCAACTTTAATTCCCGATAAATAAGCATTAGTAGCAAAACTACGTCTTGCAGTATGTGCTGAAACAAGTTGCCATTTGGGGACGGATTTGCGAACAAACTGCGTTCCCTCATGGCGTTCGATTAATACCTTATCAATCACCTTAGCTTTTCGGCAAATTCGCTTAATTATATTACCATAGTTTTGTTGTGATGTAAGATTAGGAGGTGTATTATTATACTCTTTCAGCATTGCTTTAATCCTCCAATGCAGAGGTATTTTAACCTCCACATTGGTTTTTTGAGTACGCATAGAAATAATATCTTTTTCCACATTAATAGATAGTATCCGTTTTAGGTCAGAAAATCTAAATGCAGTGTAACAGTTAAAGATTAGCCAAAACCGAGCGTTCTTTTGCTCGTTGGATAGGTCAGTTAAATTATAAATTGCTTCAATTTCTTCTTCGGCTAGCACAATGGCATAAAATTCCCCCTCCGGGAACTTATACTCCGAATAGGACATATTTACATTATACCCCGATTTTTTCGCCTTTCCTATAAAAGTGGATATATTTTGTCCGAACCCATTAATTGTACTTCTACGGTATTTTTTAGGGTGGTTCCGGAAAAAGTAATCCAACTCCTCCATTAGTCTATCGTCAAAATCGGAAACATTTAGTTTCCTGCCAAGAAACACTTCGAACTCTTCTAATTTGTTTGATATATTTCTTAGCTTCCTTTTGTATCTATCATTTCTGCGACTTCTCGAAGCAAATTGCCGCATGTATTCAACCAACCTAATTTCCATAACTACTCTTTTATCAATTCAAACAAGAAATTCACTAACTCTTCCGATTGGTCTTTCAAATACGGCTTAGATAAATCCCAATTAACTTCGTTTTTACACGTTTTAAATCTAAAATCTTTTCCGTAAAACAAGGATACACCCAAAGAACTATTAAGCTCCTCGTTTTTAATTTCTAAGTCCGATAACCATTCAAGCACATCATTAAGCATAGGCTCTTTGCCGATGACACTGCAATTATCATTAACAACATCTTCTATTATATGATTAGGCGTTACCTTATCATCTTTCCATACAATTATATAGACATCATTAATAACTCTTGTAATTTGCCCTATTTGTTTGCTTTTTTTGTCGAAAACTAAACATCCATCTTCAAGGTTTATTAATCTCGGCAACTTCGCTCTAATATCGGCGGTTACCGCTTGTAATTTTTGTTCGTGTGTCATAACTCTAAAATTTATACTGGTTCAATAGCTGTTATTCTTCCCGCAAACTCAATAGCATCTTTCGGGCTTTCCGCTGAAAACCAAACAAAGTGCTCACCTGTGTAAATACAAAAGTCTTCATTTACCCCAGTGTCCCCAAATAACAAACGGGGTATTTCATCTTCTTGTAAACCACCATTTTTTATTTCCTCTTCTGTTACCAAATTCTTATAGAATGGAAACAAGGGGTCATTATCTTCAATAAACCCAGCTTTAATAAAATCTTCTCTCTTAATCATTTTCTTTATATTTATAATTCTATTTGTTTTACTTCTCATATAATCAACGCTACACCTGCAACCGTCAGGTGTCAAGTATTTAATTCTTATTTTTTCAGTAGTTAATTTCGCATATTTAATAAAAGATGTGCTATGACCACTTAGTATGTACTTTTTTATTGCTTTCTTTCTTTTTCTTGGCAATTTAAGCTTCATAATCAATTAAATATTTTAGTTTCTGTTAATTCATCTTCATAGTACATTAGACTCTCTTGGTTGACTCCAAAAGTCACTAAATATTCCCACTCCTTTTTTCTTGCGGAGTAGATACAATCTAATACTACTCCTTTGTCGCTCTCAGGTGTTATGTGATACACGTAATCACCTATGTTGTATTTTGGTTTTGTCATATTCTAACTCCTTTCTCTCTAATGCAAAGTAGAGATTTTGCAATTCGTGGACATACCTTAATCCTTTCAGATGAAAATATATGCCACTCTTTACCTCTTTTAGAAACAAATCAAAGCCTACATTCTTTGTGATATAGAAATTCTTTTTGCGAAATCTTGACCCTATTTGGGTTTTATGCTCTTTAAACCCAAACTTCAACAACCACTCTTCGGTTATCTCTATCGGAAATATCTCCTCAAACTCCACATAATCTGCCGTTAGGCAGTCGAGGAATACATTTTCTTGGTCAACTCCTTGTACTACTTGCACATCATCTGTACCGACGTAATGCACGAGGTTGCCAATTCTTAATTCTTCTTTTGGTATCATAGTATCTATTTTTTATTAAACGCCTTACAAAGCTTTTTGTGCTCATTAAAATTATAATCAATTGGAATATGTCTCCCACAATAAGGACATTCTCGATATTTTCGTTTTGGCTTTTTTATTTTTTCAATCATTAAACGTTCTCCCATGTTTTATTACGAAATACAGTTTGTCGGGTTCGGCTCCCCATTCGGGTTTACCACACCCTATCTCTATGCCTTTATGCTCTAACTTGATTATCCTTTCTGTGGCTGTTGATTTTGGATAACCGAGTGTCATTGTATTTTTATCGAAATGCTCAAATTCAAACTTCCCATTACGGAATAAAGCCACATTTAATTCCCCTTTGATAAACTTAATAAAATCATCAAATCCCAGTTTTAACAAGAATTTTTCCCAGGCTTTTCGTTTCAAGGAAAATCCATCAGTCAAAAGCAATCTTGCACACCAATAAGGCGTAATCTCTCTATAATCCTCTTTCTTAACTCCACTCTTGGTCATTTCAAACCATTGGCGAGTTAGAGGTAATCGCAATTCTTTAGTTTTTGTTCCCATTTCTATTTAGTTTTTCGTATTCGTTTATCGTTTTAAATATCTGCAAAGCCACCTGTGGAACTATTGCATTTCCGTAGGCTTTGATGCTTTCTCTTCGCCAGTGAGGAAAGGCAACACCGTCCAGTTCATAGGGAAACCCATCATCTCCGCCACAAACAGGGGATTGAGTTGGGAAATCGTCCCAGTTCGGTACTGCATGTTTGCATCCAAGTAACTCATCGCTACTTCGTGTCCTTTCCGTTTTGCCCGAGTGGCGTAGTTCTCTTCTCTTTGAATAGGCGTCGGTAATAGTTCGTTTCTCGCGACCATCTTCGTTAAGGAGTTCTGACGCCTCGGAGTTGGTAGCGTTTTCAAATCCACAAATTCTGTCGTTCCCTTGGAGTTGCAAACCTTCAATCCTTGCGTTTGGATTGTAGGCAACAAACCATGTTCTATATCGTTGATGGGGAGCTCCGACACCTGCAGCTGGAAGTATAAACGATTGTACTTCGTACCCTTGAGCTTCCAAGTCAGAATACACCTGCTCGAAAACCAACCCTGCTGACCAATTAACAATTCCGAGAACGTTTTCTGCCACGACCCAACGTGGCTGAATTTCTTTAACTGCTCGATACATTTCCGGCCAGAGGTATCGGTCATCTGCTGTTCCAAGTCTTTTTCCTGCGACGGAAAAAACTTGGCAAGGAAATCCGCCTGATAACACATCGATTTGTCCTCTGTATTTTTTAAAACATGTTTTTTTAATGTCATAATATTGTTTACATTTTGGGTAGTGATATTTCGTTATCTTATTACAGAAATCGTCAATTTCGCAACTGAATACATTCTCCCATCCAGCCCATTCTGCTGCCAGCTGAAAACCGCCGATACCGTTGAATAAACTACCGTGTGTTAGTGTTTTCATAATTTTAATCCCAGTTGTTCGATTTCCGAAATCTTTGCCCATAAGTTGCCGTTTTCCGTTCTTCTAACTATCCTGAAAGGCTTTGTTCCTAAGTTCTGCCTAAGCATTTCTTCATAGTTGTACAACTTTAATTTTTTATCAAAATTGATTATGTCTGCGACATTTAACTCCTTATAAGGAAATGTGTCTATCGCATTGCTAACGGCGTCTTTAAGTTTTTTATCTGTAAAATTATTAACCACTACACGACTTGATAAAAGTTTGTAAAAATCATCATCGTTATGTTTAAAGACTTCTCTTAATCTTTGTATTTGCACCCCAATTTCCTTTATTGTTAGTCCATCAGTATAGACGCTAATACTATTGTTGTTTCTCTTCGCATTCACTAAATCCCATCGCAATCCCTTCTGCGACTGCTTCGCCAAACTCCCTGCTGTGGGGGTCGCTACTCTTGCTTTTTCTGCTATTATTTTTGCCATTGTTATTGTTTTTTAAGGGGAAAATCCCCGACCAATTACTTGCCATGCTTTTTTTAATTATTTTTTTAGCGATTAATTTATCTCCGCCCGAAAGTTCCCGCAACTCATCTTCAAATGCTTTTAGCGATTTAGCTGTTTTATACTTCTGCTTTCGAGCAGATTTATATTCTAACCACTCAACGACTAAATCCCTCCAATCGTCAGAAATCAATTCAAAGAGTTTTTCATCTCCTTTCCCCTTGGGGGGTAAGGGGGGATTATTCTTCTTTAATTCTTTTTCTTTCTTTAATTCTTTTTTTTGTCGCTTTAGTGTCGCTTCGGTGTCGCCTTGCTGTCGCTTTAGTGTCGCTTCGGTGTCGTTTTCACTATTATCTATCTTGTTGTATTCGTCATATTTACAAAGACTTATAATAGTTATTCCCCTGTCGTTTTGGCTTGTTATCATACCTTGTTGCACAAGTGTTTTTACAAAGTTGGAAACCTTGCTATTGCTCCAGTTCCATCGCAATTGTAAAAAGCGGTTACTTGCTGGTAATTCCCCTCTTTGGACTTCAATAACTCTGTTGTTTATCATTTCCTTTTTCGCTTCAAACCGTGCCATTTGAATTAAATCAAGCCACGCTTCCGCTTTAGAATAAACTCGTTCTTCGTTCCATAAGAAGCCGTTGAAATACTTTCTATCAAGTTGTATGTATGCCATTCCTACTTATCTTCTTTTAAAAGTTCGGGATTTTCGTAAATGTTGCCTGCAACAATTCCTTTTTTCAATTGAATTTTCCCATGTCTTTGTCCAAAAAAAGAATATTCTGTTTCCTCTCTTCTAAGACAAAATGCGGCATCAGAAAATACTACTTCAAAGTTTTTTTTCCATTGCCCATCTCGGCTATTGTATCCCTCAACTTCTAACACATCCCCCTCGAATATCTTTTTTCCGTTTTTGTCGGTTAATCCAGTGAACTGCATAAGTGTCCACTCTTCTCTTGGAAGTACTGTGTTATCCGGACTATCCAAACTATCAAGGAATACGAAGTTTTCGTTAAATCCATATAATTTTCGCATTCCGTGTTTTTTATTATATGCTCTAAATTCTATCTCTCTCATTTTAATTGATATTTTTTCCTCTTATACAATCTATCATATCCCCATATTCTCCATACACTAACTCCCACCGCAATGTGCCGTCTGAATTATATTTAATTTGGGATAAGTAAACCCGCTTAACACCATTATGGTCTGTTCTTGCATTATATAAGTGATTAAATAAACCGTCGGGTTTTAATATCCCATTTTTAGCTTCATAACTTAAAGTTCCGTTAGGAAAATATGTCTTCACATCTTCTATTCTCTCAAACATAAGTTAATTATTTAATAGGTTTTGATGTTATCGCCGCCTGTTTGGTTGTTTATAATTATACTGCTTGCTTAATTGATAAAAACTTATTTAAGAAATACACCTGTCCTTTTCCTGTAACCTTAGGCGTTTTGTTTACCGAAATATGACCATCGGAGTGAGTGATTGTT
>PDWJ01003331.1_pt1 | contig 15493 bp, 11 predicted proteins | sample 1430881 | NCBI WGS metagenome assembly PDWJ01 (sample SAMN01162460, study PRJNA174530) | Oral metagenome, whole genome shotgun sequencing project. | biome: Marine environment; feature: Marine mammal; material: Swab sample of the gingival sulcus; isolation source: swab sample of gingival sulcus... | reverse complement strand
TGATCACGCCGATCGCGATGGAGGCAGGGCTTCGCTTTGCGATTCGCGAGGGAGGTCGTACCGTGGGTGCGGGTGTTGTCAGCGAAATTATCGAGTAAGCGTTCTTCTCCCTCTGAGGGGCAGTCAGCCGCATGAAGTTATCAGCAGCCGGGTTTTGCCCGGCTGCTGTCACTCTAACGGATAGAATTATGAGAGATATCATTACGTTAGCCTGCACCGAGTGCAAGCAGCGCAACTACACGACGACAAAGAACAAGCGGACAATTCCCCATAAGCTGGAATTGAAAAAGTACTGCCCGTTCTGCAGGACGCACAGGCCACACAAGGAAACAAAATAAGGCAGGCCAGTAGCTCTAACGGTAGAGCACCGGACTCCAAATCCGGGGGTTGGGGGTTCGAATCCCTCCTGGCCTGCCAGTGTCGGTGTGTGGTTCGATAATTTTCGGCTAATCACGTTTCTGGAAGCATCATGGCAAACACCAAAAAGGCGAAAAACACCAAGAACAAGGCGGTGGCCAAAAAGGACAATGCCGCTTCGAAGAACTACCTGACCCCTTCGGGTATCAAGGCGTTCGTTCAAGAGGTCAGGGGTGAGTTCAATAAGATCGCCTGGCCCGACAAAAAGGTCACTTTCGGGTTGACTGGTTTTGTCGTGGTGCTTGTTACCTTGATGGCTATCTATCTGGGAACAGCGGATCTTTTGCTTGGTAAGCTTATTTCCGCTATCCTGAATTGATGAGTGGCAGCGAGTCGACCTTTATGGGAAAAAATTGGTATATCGTTCATACGCATACGGGATTTGAGAACAAGGTCAAGGCGACCCTTGAGGAGCGAGTGAAGGCCGCTGGGCAGGAGGAGATGTTCGGTGAGATCCTTATCCCCACAGAGCAAGTGGTGGAGATGGTTAAGGGTGCCCGTAAGACCAGTGAGCGAAAATTTTTTCCCGGATATATTCTGGTGCGCATGGAGATGAATGAGCACAGCTGGCATACTGTCCAGCAGACTCCGAGGGTCACAGGTTTTGTCGGCATCAATGCCAACCAGAGCCTGGGAGCAGAAGAATTAAAGCTCATCCCATCGCTGACCGATGATGAGGCCATGAAGATTATTGGCCGTATCCAGGAAGGTGCCGCCAAGCCCAAGCCCAAGGTAATCTTTGACGAAGGCGATCTGGTTCGGGTTGTTGATGGACCTTTTGCCAACTTTCAAGGTGTTATCGAAGAGGTGTATCCCGACAAGGGCCGGGTTAAAGTTATGGTATCCATTTTTGGGCGATCTACGCCTGTGGAGCTGGAGTATATTCAGGTTAACAAAAGCTAGCAAAGTTGCTCAGCAGTAAGGAGTAAGCAATGGCCAAGAAAATCAGCGCATACATAAAACTTCAAATTCCAGCAGGTAAGGCGAATCCATCACCACCTGTCGGTCCGGCGCTTGGACAGCACGGGGTAAATATCATGGATTTTTGCAAGGCCTTTAATGCAAAAACCCAATCCATGGGTGACACTATTGTTCCGGTAGTGATCACCGTGTACTCGGACCGGTCCTTTTCCTATATCACCAAGACTCCACCTGCGTCTGTCCTGTTGCTTAAGGCCGCTGGTATTGCCAGTGGTTCCAGTAATCCAAAGCGCGAGCGTGTTGCTGAGCTGGGCAGGGAGAAAATTCGGGAAATTGCCGAAATCAAGATGCCGGACCTGAACGCCTACGATATTGAGCAGGCCATGCGGATTGTCGAGGGAACAGCCAGAAGTTGCGGCATTACCGTCAAGGAATAGCCGTCTTATCATTCGTTTACACCTGCCCGCTCCCCACGGGCCAGGGAGAAAGGAAAAGGGGAATATCATGCCGAAACACGGAAAGCAGTACCGAAATGTTGTCGCTAATCTGGAGCGTGGCAAGGTCTATAACCTAGATGACGCCGTTGAGCTGCTCCTGAAAAGCACCTATGCAAAATTTGACGAATCTGTAGATATAGCTGTCCGCCTTGGTGTTGATCCTCGTCATGCTGACCAGATGGTGCGCTCCAGTGTCCTCCTGCCTCACGGCACCGGAAAGCAGTTGCGTGTGCTCGTTTTTGCCAAGGGCGAAAAAGAAAGTGAGGCCTTGAACGCCGGTGCCGATTATGCCGGTGCCGATGAGCTGGTGGAAAAGATTAAGGAAGGCTGGCTTGAGTTTGACCGTACTATCGCCACGCCTGACATGATGGGAACAGTCGGGAAGATCGGACGTATACTCGGTCCCCGAAACCTCATGCCCAACGCCAAGCTTGGCACGGTGACCTTTGATGTTGCCCGGGTGGTGGAAGAGATCAAGAAGGGGAAGGTTGACTTCCGTGTCGATAAAGCCGGAGTTGTGCACGCGCTTATGGGGAAGGTCTCCTTCGGCTCCGAGAAACTCTGCGAGAACATCGTTGCTTTTGTTGACAAGCTTGTCCAGCTCAAACCTGCGACCAGCAAGGGGATCTATCTGCGGGGTATCTCGTTATCCAGCACGATGGGCCCCGGGCTCAAAGTCGACCCCTTGCAGGTCCGTACCCTGCTGAAGGGATAAGCGTAACCACGGAAACCTAGTGTTTCCGTGTATTGTATATAGAGTAAGGCGTTTTTTCGTGTGAAAAAACAAAAGTGTTCCTGGGAAGGTCAGAGACAGCAGGTACCTGTGTTTAATAATCGTTGTCATGCAGCGGTTGCCCGCCGAGACCTGGAAAGACGGAGTGTATCCGTCGCCAGTTATTATTCCTCTTGTCTGCTTTCAGCGACCAGTCCCGTAAACAGTAAGGGAGGTGAACCCCTTGAATCGAAATGAAAAGGCCTCAAAAGTCAGTGAGCTGAACGAGACCTTTTCCAAAGCCAAGTTTGCGGTAGTTACTGATTACCGTGGACTCAAGGTAACGGAACTGGAAAAACTGCGCCGTGACCTGAGAGAGCAGAATGCACAGATCCAGATCGCCAAGAACACCTTATTGCGATTGGCTGTACAGGGTACCGAATATGAAGTGCTCAGCGAGCATTTCACGGGAACCACCGCCATAGCTGTGGCCTTTGATGATCCTGTCGGTTCAGCCAAGGCTCTGGCGGCTTTTGCCAAGGATTTTGAGAATCTTGAAATCAGATCTGCATATCTGGATGGCTCGGTGCTGAGTGCCGATGACGTCACTGTGCTCTCTAAGCTTCCTGGAAAAGACGAACTGCGCGCCAAGCTCCTCGGTACCATGGCAGCGGTTCCCACAGGGTTTGTTCGGGTTCTCAATGGTGTTCCGCAGAAACTGGTTTATGCCCTCCAGGCTATTAAGGACCAGAAGGAAAGCTGAACAGTCAGATCTGGATTGTACTGATCACAACTTATTATCTGTCAGGAGGAATGATAGATGGCTATTAGCAAAGATGATGTAATTGAGTTTATTGCCAACATGTCTGTTCTCGAGCTTTCCGAGCTCGTCAAGGAACTGGAAGAAAAATTTGGCGTTTCCGCCGCTGCTCCGGTGGCTGTGGCAGCTGGGGGTGCAGCAGGGCCCGTAGCTGAAGCAGCTGAAGAGAAGACAGAGTTTGATGTTGTCCTCACCGATGTCGGCGGCGAAAAGATTAAGGTAATTAAAGAGGTGCGTGCTATTACCTCGCTGGGCCTTAAAGAAGCGAAAGAGCTTGTTGAGAGCACGCCCGCTCCGGTCAAGGAGGGTGTATCCAAAGAGGAAGCTGAAGAGATCAAGAAGAAGATCGAAGGAGCTGGTGCTTCCGTAGAGATCAAGTAAAAGATCCTTCAGCTGTAGCACCCCCGGGGATCACCCGGGGCAACATCTTTGATGAAACGCTACGGGGGACAACCCTCGTAGCGTTGCTGCGTTTACAGAACCACCCCTCGTTCAGGCGTGTTGCCTGGAGTGTTAAGGGGATGAAGTCCGGTATAAAAAGGGTCTTCGGGTCGTGAAGACTCGGGCAATTCTTGAGGAAATCCATGAAAAGAGTTCGAAAATCATTTGCCAAAACAAACCAGATTGTAGAGCCGCCCCATCTTATTGCCATGCAGAAGGAGTCGTACGAACACTTTCTGCAGGCTGATGTGGATGCGGATCAACGCGAACCCCGAGGGTTACAGGCGATTTTTCAGGATATCTTTCCCATCGAGGATTTCAATGGCCTCTGCTCTCTTGAGTTTGTCCGGTATGCCTTTGGTGAGCCCAAGTATATGGTGGCGGAGTGCATTGAGCGCGGGATGACGTACGAAGTTCCGGTCAAGATCACTGTTCGCCTCATCACCTATGACGTCGACGAGGATACCCAGGTGAAATCCGTCCGGGACATCAAGGAACAGGAGGTGTTTCTTGGAGCTCTACCGCTGATGACCAAGGATGGGGTCTTTGTTATCAATGGGACGGAGCGGGTTATCGTTAATCAGCTGCAGCGCTCCCCTGGCCTGTTTTATACCCATGATAACGGCAAGTCTCATGCCTCCGGGAAGAGGCTCTATTCGGCTCGTATCATTCCGGTTCGCGGATCATGGCTTGATTTTGAGTTCGACATAAAAGACGTGCTCTACGTTCGCATAGATCGCCGACGTAAACTTCCGGTTACCACGCTGCTCAAGGCCCTTGGTCATACCGATGAGGAGTTGCTGCGTGAGTTTTACCCCGTCGAGGAGGTCACCCTTGCCAATGACCGGTTTTCCCTCAAGTTTAACGAAGAAACCCTTGTCGGCCAGCGGTTGCAAAAAGACCTGATAAACCCTGGAGACGGGAAGGTGCTCGCCAAGCAGGGACGGAAGGTTTCCAAGGCGTTGCTTAAAAAGATAGTTGCTGCCGGGATAGTTGAGCTTGATGTTGAGGATGAAAATCTTCTTGACCGTTACCTGGCTGCAGATGTTGTGTGCAGCGAAACGGGGGAGATCCTTGGCAGATGCAACGACGCCGTCACCGAAGAGCTGCTGGCGGCTATCCGTGAGCATAAGATTGCATCGTTTGAGGTGCTGTTCATCGATGGTGTTACTCGCTCGGACTCCTTCAGGAAGACCTTGGCGCTGGATAAGGTTGCAACCACAGAGGCTGCCCTGCTTGAGATCTATCGACGCCTTCGCCCCTCCAGTCCTCCGACCGCTGAAGTCGCCCAGTCGTTTTTTGAGAATCTGTTTTTTAACTCCTCCACCTATGACCTCTCCGAGGTGGGTCGTTACAAGATTAACACCAAACTCGGCCTGAAGACCCCCATTGAAAACCGGACCCTCACCCGCGAGGACATCCTTAAAGGGGTAAAGCACCTGGTGCGTATCAAGGATGAACTCAAGGACGGCGATGATATCGACCACCTGGGTAACCGCCGGGTGCGGACAGTTGGAGAGCTCTGCGAAAATCAATACCGAATGGGCCTGGTTCGTATGGAGCGTGCCATTAAGGAACGGATGACCCTGCAGGAAATTGAAACACTCATGCCCCATGATCTTGTCAACCCCAAACCGGTCACCTCTGCCATCAAGGAGTTTTTTGGTACCAGTCAGTTATCCCAGTTCATGGACCAGACCAATCCCCTGTCCGAGGTGACGCACAAGCGACGTCTCTCGGCGCTTGGACCCGGAGGACTTTCCCGTGAACGTGCCGGCTTTGAGGTCCGCGATGTGCATCCCACCCATTATGGACGGATCTGCCCGGTTGAGACTCCTGAAGGTCCTAATATCGGGCTGATTGTCTCTCTGGCTACCTATGCCAAGGTCAATCCGTATGGCTTTATAGAGACGCCCTACCGGTTTGTCGAGGACCGTAAGGTGTCGGCTGAATACGAGTATCTTTCCGCCACAGAGGAAGAGCGCCATGTGATAGCGCCGGCGAAAATTGAGATGAAGGGGGCGATGCTGACCGAGGACCTGTTTATCGCCCGTCATGAAAACGAGGTTATCATGACGTCTGCAACCGAGGTTGACCGCATGGATGTGGCGCCAAACCAGATGGTCTCTGTGGCTGCGTCCCTGGTGCCTTTTTTGGAGAATGACGACGCCAACCGTGCACTTATGGGGTCCAACATGCAGCGCCAAGCAGTGCCACTGCTCAAAACTGCAGCCCCGCTTGTGGGAACCGGCATAGAGAAGTACGTGGCCACCGATTCCGGGGCCTGTCTGCTTGCAGAGGGTGAAGGCGTGGTCGAAGAGGCAGATGCCAATCGTGTGGTGGTCAGGTACAGTCAACCAGGGACGGACGGTTTTGAAACCGGTGTCGGCATCTATCATCTGTCAAAGTACAAAAAATCCAATCAGAACACCTGCTTCAACCAGAAAGCCCTGGTTTTTCCCGGGCAAAAGGTCGAGCAGGGGACCGTTCTTGCCGATGGGCCTTCCTGCGAGAGTGGTGAACTGGGTCTGGGAAAAAATGTGACCATCGCCTTTATGCCGTGGCGTGGCTACAACTTTGAGGATTCGATCCTCGTCAATGAGCGGTTGTTGCGTGAGGACACCTTTACCAGTGTCCATATCGAGATCTTCGAAACCATGGCCCGTGATACCAAGCTGGGGAAGGAAGAGATTACCCGGGATATTCCCAATGTTGGCGAGGAGGCGCTGAGGGATCTGGATGAGTCGGGTATCATTCGTATCGGTGCCGAAGTGCACGCTGGCGACATGCTGGTGGGCAAGGTCACTCCCAAAGGGGAGACGATGCTCTCGCCCGAAGAGAAGCTACTGCGGGCAATTTTTGGGGAAAAAGCTGGTGACGTCAAGGATTCGTCACTCAGGGTACCTCCTGGAATCGAAGGCGTTGTCATTGATGCCAAGGTCTTTTCCCGAAAAGGCGTGGATAAGGACGAACGGACCCTGCTCATTGAAGAAGCTGAAATTGAACGGCTCAACCGTGACATGGAAGACGAGGTAAAAAGCCTGAAAAAGGCTGTTCGTCGTTCTCTTGGCGATATCCTTGCCGGGCGTACTGCCAAGCGTGACGTTACCGATGGCAAGGGAAAGGTCCTGCTCAAACTCGGAAAGAAGGTCACCCCCAAGGTGATTGATGGCGTACCGTTTACTGAACTGCGCCAGATCGATTTCTCCGGGCGTGCCGAACTGGAAGGAGAGATCGAGGCTGTTTTTGAACGTTTCAATCGGCAGGCAGCAATGGTTCGTGAGCGCTACCAGGGCATTGTTGAACGTATGGAAAAGGGTGATGACCTGCCTCCAGGGGTTGTCAAGATGGTCAAGATCTACGTGGCCACCAAGCGCAGGCTTGCCGTGGGCGACAAGATGGCTGGGCGACACGGCAACAAGGGCGTGGTCTCCCGGTTGCTCCCTGAGGAAGACATGCCGTTTTTTGAAGATGGGACTACCGTTGATATTGTCCTTAATCCCCTGGGTGTTCCATCACGTATGAACGTCGGCCAGGTCCTGGAATGCCACCTGGGGTATGCCGCTAAAAAGCTGGGAGAGCAGTTGGCCGAGCTTGCCCGGCGAAACGAGGCCGACCTTTTACGGCAGCGGCTGCAGGCGCTCTACAGTGTCGACGAGTACGAGCGGCTGACCGCAGGGCTCGATGATGCCCAGCTTGTTGACCAGGCCCGCAAGTATATGCACGGGGTACACGTGGCTACCCCTGTGTTTGACGGGGCTTCTGAAACAGAGATTCGCAGACTGCTGGTGGAGGCCGGCCTCGACGAGGTGGGACAGGCGACCCTGTACGATGGTCTCAGTGGTGATCCCTTTGCCAACAAGGTCACAGTGGGCACCATGTACATGCTCAAGCTGCATCACCTGGTGGACAATAAGATTCATGCCCGATCAACCGGTCCCTACTCGCTGGTGACCCAGCAGCCCCTCGGAGGTAAGGCCCAGTTTGGTGGACAGCGGCTGGGCGAGATGGAGGTATGGGCCATGGAGGCCTATGGTGCCGCCTATACACTCAAAGAATTTCTCACCGTCAAGTCTGACGATGTTGAGGGGCGGACCACCATGTACGAGAAGATCGTGAAAGGGACCAATTTTCTGGAAACCGGACTCCCCGAGTCTTTTCATGTCCTTGTCAAGGAGTTGAAGGGACTTTGTCTGGACGTGGAACTCCTGGAGTAATTCCCGGTGAACGTCCATGTGTGCGGGTAAGGTTAACTGGTATTCGATGATATAATACATAGGTGATTTCGTGGAAGAACTTTTTAGTTTCTTTGCAAAACCAAAGGGCCCGGTCAAGTTTAACAAGGTCAAGATATCCCTTGCCTCTCCTGAGAAGATTCGTGAATGGTCCCATGGTGAGGTGAAAAAACCTGAAACAATCAATTACCGGACCTTCAAGCCGGAGCGTGATGGCTTGTTTTGTGCGAAAATTTTTGGGCCGGTCAAGGACTACGAGTGCAACTGCGGCAAGTACAAGCGCATGAAGCACCGAGGTGTGGTCTGTGAAAAATGCGGGGTGGAGGTTATTCAGTCCAAGGTCCGCCGTGATCGGCTCGGCCACATCGAGCTGGCCGCACCCGTGGCCCATATCTGGTTCTTGAAGTCGCTACCGTCGAAGATTGGAGCCGTACTCGACATGACGCTCAAGCAGCTTGAGCGAATTCTCTACTTCGAGTCCTATGTGGTCCTGACGTCGGCAACCGAGGCCATCAAGGTCTGCGACCTACTCAACGAGGAGCAGTACCGGCAAAGACTTGAGGAGTATCCCGGACAATTCACTGTGGGGATTGGTGCGGAAGCCATCCGTCTGCTGCTTTCCGGGCTTGATCTGGAGACCCTCTCCAAAGAGCTTCGCGAGCAGATGAAAGAGACCAACTCGGTTACCAAGCGGACAAAGTTCGGTAAGCGGCTCACCGCAGTGGAGGCGTTTCAGGAGTCCGGCAATCGGCCGGAGTGGATGATTCTCGAGGTTATTCCGGTGCTGCCTCCAGATCTTCGCCCGCTGGTGCCCCTGGAGGGTGGGCGGTTCGCTACCAGTGACCTCAATGATTTGTACCGGCGGGTCATAAACCGCAACAATCGTCTCAAACGGCTGCTTGAGCTCGATGCCCCTGACATCATCATTCGCAATGAAAAACGGATGCTGCAGGAAGCCGTTGATGTCCTCTTTGATAATGGCCGGCGCGGACGCACCATTACCGGACCGAACAAACGCCCCCTCAAGTCGCTTTCCGATATGCTCAAGGGGAAGCAGGGACGCTTTCGCCAGAATCTGCTGGGAAAACGCGTCGATTACTCTGGCCGTTCAGTTATCGTTGTTGGCCCGCATCTCAGGCTGCATCAATGTGGGCTGCCTAAGAAGATGGCCCTGGAGCTCTTTAAACCCTTTATCTACAACCGCCTTGAACGAATGGGGGCGGTGAGTACCATCAAGAGTGCACGTAAGATGGTGGAAAAGGGGACCAAAGAGGTTTGGGACGTCCTTGACGACATTGTCCGTGAATACCCGGTTATCCTTAACCGGGCGCCGACCCTGCATCGTTTGGGCATGCAGGCCTTTGAGGTGTTGCTTATCGAAGGGAAGGCCATTCAGCTGCATCCCCTGGTCTGTGCCGCTTTTAACGCAGACTTCGATGGTGACCAGATGGCCGTCCATGTCCCTCTTTCCGTGGAATCTCAGGTGGAAGCCCGGGTGCTGATGATGAGCACCAATAATATTCTGTCCCCGGCCAATGGCGGTCCTATCATCATTCCCAGTCAGGATATTGTTCTCGGGCTGTACTATATGACCAGGGAACGCTTGGGGGGCAAGGGTGAGGGTTCTGTCTTTGGTTCTCCAGCCGAGGCACGGATGGCCTTTGATCATGATGCTGTCCACCTGCAGGCCAGGGTAAAGGTGCGCATTGACGGCGCTCTGGTGGAAACCACCATTGGCCGAGTGCTTGTCGCCGAACTTCTGCCACCGACAGTGCCCTTCTCACTGGTGAACAAAGAGCTCGCCAAGCGTGAGCTGGCCTTTCTTATCGATTACACCTATCGGCATGCCGGCACCAAAGATACGGTCATTCTTGCTGATCGCCTCAAGGATATGGGGTACGAGTTCGCGACGAGGGCCGGTATTTCCATCTGCATCAATGACATGAAGATCCCGGTGGCCAAGGAGGAATTTGTCGAAGAGGCCGAAAAAAAGGCGGCGGATGTCGAACAGCAGTACAGCGACGGCCTCATTACCGATGGTGAAAAGTATAACAAGGTTATCGATATCTGGTCCAAGGCCACCGATCGTATCACCAAGGAGATGATGGATGAGATGGCGGTGGAATACGTTCAGACCGCCGATAGACAGCTGCAGGAGATCAAGAGCTTTAATGCGGTGTATATCATGGCAGACTCCGGTGCTCGTGGCTCCAAGGATCAGATCCGCCAGCTCGCCGGGATGCGCGGGCTTATGGCCAAACCCTCCGGGGAAATCATTGAGACGCCGATCAAGGCAAACTTCCGCGAAGGGCTTAACGTGCTTGAGTACTTCATCTCCACCCACGGGGCCCGGAAAGGTCTGGCGGATACTGCCCTGAAGACCGCCAACTCCGGGTATCTGACCCGTCGGCTCGTCGATGTTGCCCAGGACTCGACGATTGTCATGAAAGACTGCGGGACCATGCGGGGAACCCTTGCCGAACCACTGATCGAGGGTGGTGAGGTCATCGTCCGTATTGGTGAGCGCATCCTTGGCCGTGTCGCACTCGATGACGTTGTCGATCCCCACTCCGGCGAAATACTGGTGGAGATGGACGAGGAGATCACCGAGGACAAGGTCGATGCGATCGAAGCTGCCGGTATTGATCAGGTACAGATTCGTTCAGTCTTGACCTGCGAGGCCAAACGCGGTGTCTGCGCGATGTGTTATGGTCGTGATCTTGGTCGCGGTCATATGGTGAATATCGGCGAGGCTGTGGGGATTATCGCTGCGCAGTCCATCGGTGAGCCAGGGACCCAGCTGACCATGCGGACCTTCCACATCGGTGGAACTGCAAGCCGGGCCATCGAACAGGCTGAAGTACGAACCCAGCGTGGCGGAACCCTCCGGTTTAAGAATCTGCATTCGGTACAAAATCGCGACGGTAAAGATGTTGTCATGAACCGCAACGCCGAGATCTTTGTGCTCGACGAAAAGGGTGTCGATCGTGAGCGTTTTCCTGTGCCGTATGGCGCCGAGCTCAAGATTCATGACGGAGAAGATGTCGAACCTGGCGCAATCATTGCCGACTGGGATGCCTTTTCCATTCCCATTGTCTCGGAGACTGGCGGTAAGGTCAAGTACGGGGATGTCCTTGAGGGTAGCTCCATGCAGGAGCGGGTTGACCAGATTACTGGTAAGGCGAGTAAGGTTATTGTGGCAACGCCGTCTTCTGATCAGTTAAACCCCAGGGTTTCCATCAAAAATGAGAAGACCGGCAAGACAAAAAAATTGCCAGCAACAGACCTGCCTGCCCGGTATCCGCTGCCGGTCGGGTCTATTATCACTGTGGACGAGGGCGAAATCATCACCCCGGGCACGGTGGTTGCCAAGATTCCCAGGGAGACGACCAAAACCAAGGATATTACTGGCGGTCTGCCCCGGGTTGCCGAGTTGTTTGAAGTTCGCAAGCCCAAGGAGCAGGCGATCGTTTCCGAGATTAATGGCCGGGTCACCTTTGGCAAAGATCTTAAGGGGAAACGACGGGTCGTTGTGACGCCAGAGCATGGTGACCCCATGGAGTATCTTATCCCCAAGGCTAAACACGTCACTGTCCATGAAGGAGATTATGTCAAGGCTGGCGAGCAGTTGATGGAGGGCTCCATCCTGCCCAATGACATCCTCAGGGTGCTGGGCGCCGAAGAGCTGGCCCGTTTTCTTGTTGATGAAATTCAGGAGGTTTACCGCCTCCAGGGCGTTAAGATTAACGATAAGCACATAGAGACCATTGTTCGGCAGATGTTGAAAAGGGTACGGGTGACTGATCCCGGAGACTCCCGTTTCACCATGGATCAGCAGGTGGAGTGGTGGAAATTCAACGAGGAAAACGAACGAGTACTCGCCGAGAACGAACGCCTGCGAGGCGCAGGTGAGGCTGAGCTCAAACCTGCTGCGGCTGAACCTCTTCTTCTTGGAGTTACCAAGGCGTCACTCTCCACAGACTCCTTCATTTCAGCGGCTAGCTTCCAGGAAACCACCAAGGTGTTGACCAATGCTGCCATGGCTGGCAAGGTGGACGAGCTGCTCGGTCTCAAAGAGAATGTAATAATGGGGCGGTTGATCTCTGCTGGAACCGGACTGGGGCGCTATGAACTCAGTGAAGAGGGAAGCTAAAATAAACTTGACACAGATTTTTCAATAGATTAAATATACTGCCCTTCGTGTCAGATATGAAAATGCTGACCAGAAGCATATTTATTAGAGGAGTGGTCTGAATGCCAACGATTAATCAACTTGTCCGGAAAAGACGAAAAAAAATCACCAAGCGGTCAAATACTCCGGCGTTGCAGAACTGCCCGCAAAAAAGAGGTGTTTGCGTGCGCGTTTATACCACGACGCCGAAAAAGCCGAACTCCGCTTTGCGCAAAGTAGCGAGGGTCCGGTTGACCAACGGTATTGAGGTAACCTCCTATATTCCGGGTATCGGGCATAACTTACAGGAGCACTCGGTGGTGCTCATCCGGGGCGGCCGTGTCAAAGACCTTCCCGGTGTTCGCTATCATATCGTCCGGGGAACACTGGACTCGCTGGGGGTAAGTGATCGTCGGCAAGGACGTTCGAAATATGGCGCCAAGCGGCCAAAATAGCAGCTGTTACTAGTAGATGCGGAGTCTCTGAACATGCCGAGAAAAAAACTGACAGAAAAACGACCACTGGCGCCTGATCCAAAGTTCAATTCAATGCTGGTCTCCAAGTTCACTAATGGCTTGATGGAGCGCGGCAAAAAGACGGTTGCCAGGGGGATTTTTTATGATGCCCTTGAGATCATTGAGAGCAAGATAAGCGATGCTGACCCGTTGGCTGTCTTTGAGGAGGCCATGGAAAATGTGCGTCCGCGGGTTGAGGTCAAGAGCCGCAGGGTTGGCGGTGCTACCTATCAGGTGCCGATCGAGGTGCGACCGGAACGACGTAATGCCTTGGCCATTCGCTGGATTATCGGATTTGCCAAGGCCCGTTCAGGGCAGGCCATGAGCCAGCGCCTGGCGGCAGAGCTGCTTGATGCCTATAACAACCGTGGCGCCTCAGTGAAGAAAAAGGATGACACCCACAAGATGGCCGAAGCTAACAAGGCCTTTGCCCATTATCGCTGGTAGCTTTTTTTTTTCAGGAAAGGCGGTATTGTGGTTGACTTAATTTGAGGAATCAGCTAGGAAGTACCGTTCTTGACGGTGACCTGAGGATGGCACGAAAGAGAGTACACTATGGCGGCGGTCGGGGGAGGGGCATTAGCCAACCTGCGTAATATTGGCATTATGGCCCATATAGACGCGGGTAAGACCACCACCACAGAGCGGATCCTCTTTTACACCGGCAGGTCACATAAACTTGGTGAGGTTCATGATGGCGCTGCTGTCATGGACTGGATGGAGCAGGAGCAAGAGCGGGGAATAACGATCACCTCCGCGGCAACGACCTGCAGATGGAAGGATGTTGTTATCAACATCATCGATACACCCGGGCATGTTGATTTCACTGTAGAGGTGGAGCGGTGTCTCAGGGTGCTGGACGGCGTAATTGCTGTCTTTTGCGCGGTTGGCGGCGTAGAACCGCAGTCTGAAACGGTCTGGCGGCAAGCAAACCGTTACCAGATACCGCGCATCGCCTTTGTCAACAAGATGGACCGGATTGGTGCAGATTTTGACAAATGCGTTGGGCAGCTTGAGGAGCGGCTGGGAGCTAATCCCGCTGTTATCACGCTGCCCTGTGGTGCTGAAGACGGTTTCTCAGGGGTTATTGACCTGATACAGCAGAAACTGGTTCGATTCGATGAACAATCCTTGGGGAACGATGTCGTCGTTGAGCCGATTCCTGGGCCTGAACAGCACAGATCTACGGCCGCCAGAATGAAGCTTCTCGAGAAGTTGGCCGACTTCGATGAGGAGCTCATGGAAAAATACCTGGATGATCAAGAGATCGCTCCTGGTGAGGTGCACCGAGTGTTGCGAAAGGCAACGCTCTCCCTTGATGTGGTGCCGGTATTATGCGGATCTGCCTTTAAGAACAAAGGCGTGCAGCCGCTCTTGGATGCAGTTGCCCGGTATCTGCCCTCGCCCGTAGATGTTCCCCCGGTTGTGGGGAAGGACAAGAACGGTGAGCCGCTTGTCCGTAAACCTGAACGGAGCGAAAAGTTTTGTGGCTTGGTGTTCAAGCTGCAGTCTGATCCCTTTGTCGGTAGCCTTGGCTTTGTCCGCGTCTATTCCGGGGCATTTACGGTCGGCGACAAGGTGTTCAACCCGCTGAAGCGGAAACAGGAAAAGATCTCGAAACTGTTAAAACTTCACGCCAACAAACGTGAAGAAGTCGATACCATCGGCACGGGTGATATCGGCGCCATTGTCGGGTTGAAATTTTCGACCACCGGTGACACGCTCTGCGACAATGGAGATTACATAGCCCTGGAAACCATGGAGTTTCCGGAGCCGGTTATCGGCGTTGCCATTGAGCCGAAGACAAAGGCTGACGAGGCCAGGCTCAATGAAGCACTGGAGAAGGTTGCCAGTGAAGACCCCAGCTTTCGGGTGAGCCTCAACGAGGACACCGGACAGCGAATTATCTCGGGCATGGGCGAATTGCACCTGGAGATCATCACTGACCGGCTGGTGAGGGAGTTCAAGGTCGCTGCCAACGTCGGCAAGCCCCAGGTTTCCTTTAGGGAGGCGATTACAGCCGAGGCTACTGCTGAGGGCAGATTTGAGACAATGGGCAGTGGCAGGCTGCAGTACGGACACGTGGAAATCAGGCTTAGGCCTGGCCAGAAGGGTCAGGGAGTTACCTTTGCCTGCGAGGTGGATGAGCTGCAGGTCCCGGCGCAGTATCTGAGCGCGATAGAGGCCGGTGTGCGCGACAGTCTGGATTCTGGGCCCCTTGTTGGGTATCCGTTGCTTGACGTTGAAGCAACGCTTGTGGATGGTTCCTATGACGAGGAGCACTCCACGGAGATGGCCTTTGGTGTGGCCGCTACCATGGCCTGCCGCAAGGCTTCGGCACAGGCAGAGCCGGTGCTCATGGAACCTGTTATGGAGCTTGAAGTTGTTACCCCGGAGGAGTACCTCGGGGATGTCATCAACGACCTCAATCGGAAACGGGCTCAGGTTACCGGGGTGGAGGCTGAAGGTGGTCGGCAGGTTGTCCGGGCCCGAACACCTCTGGCTGAGATGTTCGGCTACTCGACGGATCTCAGGTCAGCGACCCAGGGCAGAGCGACTTTTACAATGCAGTTTAGCGAGTTTGCGGTCGTGCCCGCCAGGCAGGCCGAACTTGTAATACAGAAAATTCATGGTTTTTAATTGAGCTAAGCGAACGAGGCTAATCCATGGCAAAGGAAAAATTTGAGCGCACGAAGCCGCATGTAAACGTAGGGACAATCGGTCATATTGACCATGGGAAGACGACATTAACGGCAGCGATTAC